>Ga0065721_10048712_pt1 | contig 117602 bp, 107 predicted proteins | sample Mesricmetagenome_FD_59108 | JGI IMG/M metagenome (GOLD analysis project Ga0065721, IMG submission 59108) | Mesophilic microbial community from rice straw/compost enrichment Sample: eDNA_1 v2 (version 2) | ecosystem: Engineered > Solid waste > Grass > Composting > Bioreactor | place: USA...
TAACGCGCGCGATCCATGTTTGGCGACGTTCTTCTTTACTGGACATGAGGCAACCTCCTATTCGTAACGTTGGCCCCATTCTCTCATAGGTTTCACTGCTACTGAAGGTGGGTTACGTTTGACGCTTACCTTACTAGACAAGAATCTCCTTGGCTGTTTATGGTATAATAATGGAAATGGGATGAACAGAGGTGGCGAAATGCGATGGAAGGAAGTTCAGGAGCGATTCCCGGAGGAGTGGGTAGTTTTGGAGGCCAAGAAGGCTCACTCGAAAGGTGGACACCGCTACATTGAGGATGTTATTGTGATTGACTCGTTTGTGGACTCCACATCGGCGCTCCGTCGCTACAGCGAACTGCACCGGGAAGAGCCGGGGCGGGAGTACTGCTTCTTCCACACATCGCGTCCGGAGTTGATTGCAAGGGAACGTTACGTAGGCGTTCGGGGCCCTCGATGATTTTCTACGAAGAGTATGGGTTGCCTTTTGTGCCTGTCAGAATTCACTATCGAGGCCGGACACTTGAACTTGGTAAGGTGTTGCTGGACACAGGCTCGGCGAGCACGCTGCTGAAGGCCGATATCGTGGGCGAGATCGGTATCGTTCCCGAAGGGGACGATGTCGTGGACACGATCCGAGGCGTGGGAGGCATCGAGTATGTCTACGCGAAGATACTGGACGGCATTGAGCTAAATGGACAACTGGTTTCGGGATTCCAGGTGGAGATCGGGAGCATGGAGTATGGGTTGGAGATAGACGGTATTATTGGCTACGACTTCATGAAGACAGTGGGACTGGTCATCGACACGAAGCGACAGACGGTAAAGTTGGAGTAGCTGCCTCTACCCTGATTGGTTCAGGCTACTGAGGGCATACTTTATATACAGTTATGTAAAGAAGACACCGAACCGGGTGTCTTCTATTTCGCTCTATAGATGTACGCTGAACCCTACCATAAGTGACGGCGAAATATTGCATTAAGGAGAAAAGTGCTTTGGAAGTCGTAAATCGTGTTAGGGAAGAAGGCGGGGAGGCATTATCCGTTCAATCCGACGTTACCCAAAAAGATCAAGTTGATAAGATGGTGGAAAAGGCCATTGCGGTTTTCGGCAAGATAGACGTATTAGTCAACAATGCTGCCGGGGACGTTCGTCAAAGTGCCTTTATGGATGCTAGCGAAGATTTATGGGAAGAAAATTATAGACTGAATATTATTAGCGTCCTCTTGTGTTCGCAAGCGGTGTTAAAGCACATGATTCCAAGACGGCAAGGTAAAATCATCAATATCTCTTCTACTGGTTGAGATTGCGGAATGTATCGCATTCCTTGCATCCGATGCTTCTAATTACATCTTAGGAGAAATCATTAATGTTAGCGGTGGAAGATAATCGAACAACTTAATTCAGCTTCAATATGGACAAAGAATCTGTAAGTAAGCACGTGAAGAATACGAAGATTAGATGCAACGACAAGGAGCCAGGACATTTACCTTAGGGGAATGCCTGGCTCTTTAATATTGAGGTGCTTGTATTGCTGTAATCACTGAGACGTAGAATCTTTCATAATTCTTTTATAGTTCTTTCATAGGGCAATGTTATGATACGGGGTGGAAAATCATGGGGTGGGTGTGCGTAAGGGAACCCCACGAATTTATTTATACTAGGGGGTAGCAAATGAACGCTATGCTAAAACGATTTATAATCGTTTTTCTTGTGTTTTTGTTGGGGGTTAGTTCTTACCCAGGATTGCTAGTGAAGGGCGGGATCGTATACGCGGCAGACGACTTTGCAGGGGGAAACGGAACTACGGGCAACCCCTTTCAGATTGAAACGGCAGATCAACTAAACAAGGTAAGGAATTATTTAGACAGTCACTTTATTTTGAATAATGATATTGATATGAGTATGTTCGATGCGGATCATCCTTGGGAGCCGATTGGCAATCAGACAACGCCATTCGCAGGGAGTTTAGACGGCAGAAATTTTAAAATTACCGGTATGGTCATCCATGCCCCTTCTTCTGGTCAGCCTGTGGGGCTATTCGGTGTTGTAGGAGGGACAGGCGGTTTTATACAAAATCTCACTATAAATGCCGTTGAAGTAAGGGGCCTTGATTATGTAGGAATATTGGCTGGCATGAATAGCACGACCATTCATAACGTTGGGGTTACGGGGAGCGTGTACGGTCAAAATTTTGTAGGCGGCCTGGCGGGGGCAAGTGACGATTCAAATATATCGAACAGTTATGCAACCGGCATTGTCAGGGGTACAAATGATGTGGGCGGCTTAAGCGGACGAATGGATAATGGGGTTGTATCTTACAGTTATGCTGCGGTTGATGTTAGCAGCCCGATTGATGTTGGCGGGTTTATTGGTAAGCAAGAGAATACGAATATCTCTTACAGCTATGCAACTGGTAACGTAGCAGGCTGTGAAGATGTCGGCGGTTTCGTTGGCGATAACGGCAACTCACGCATATCCAACAGTTTCGCAACTGGAGCGGTGACCGGAATATGCGAACTTGGATACCAAGGCGATACGATTGGGGGATTGGTAGGGGATAATAGCGATGGAGATATCGAGTTTAGTTATGCGATTGGGCGAGTATCAGGAGGTTCTTCCGTAGGCGGCTTGGTTGGCATTGACGGTGGCGGAAACGTTCACGACAACTTTTATGATAAGGATAAGACGGGGCAAACGGGGGGGAGCGGGCAAGGACTAACTTCTGATGAAATGAAGGACAGTCTGAACTACCCGGGCTGGGACTTTAATACGGTTTGGGACATGCAAGCTCCACACCATGATGGATACCCCTATATAAGGGCAATTCAAGCCTTTGTAACTTATGTCGGGAACGGTACGGATGCGGGGAGTGAACAGTTGAGCAGCCAATCCTACTTGCCTGGATCGTTAGTGGAAGTTCAGGACAAAAGCCACGATTGGACGAGAGCAGGCTATCGATTTAAGGGATGGAATACAGCGGCAGATGGCAGCGGGGATGCTTATAGTGCTCATGATACGATCGTATTGAACAGTAATATTCTTTTATATGCAGATTGGAAACAGCCAGCGGTACCTGCGCTCATGACGCCAATGAACGGTGAATACACGAATAACCGCTCACCGGTGATCAGTGGTTCGGCGGATGAAGGCGTAACGGTGGTCATTCATCTGGATGGAAGCGAAGCGGCAACGGTACCGGCAGCGGAGGATGGGGGCTGGTCATGGACGCCGCCTGGCGGACTCGCGGATGGCTTGCATACGGTAAGTGCCGGCGTTGTGGATTCAACCGGTAATCCGACCAGCTTATCGGCGGAGCATGAGTTTACGGTGGATACGGTGCTTCCTGTCATTATGCTGTTAGGCGATGTATCGATCACCCTCACAACAGGAGCATCCTTCGCTGATCCTGGCGTGACCGTAACAGATGTGGAAGAGGACATCCCGGTTACGATTAGCGGCAGCGTAAACAATCAGGTTCCTGGCACTTATACCTTGCAATATGATGCGACAGACCGTGCGGGGAATGCTGCGGTACCGGTAACGCGTACGGTACGCATCGTTGAGCCCAGCTCAGGCTGGAGCGGGAGCGGCTATCGGCCATCCAACAACGCGAATCTCGCAAAGCTTACCGTTAAGAAGGATGAAGACGAACTCGCATTAACGCCAGAGTTCGCGGCGGGCACGACCCATTATGAAGTGAAAACGACGGCGGACGAGGTAACGATCGAAGCGATTCCATCCGATGCGAATGCTGCTGTAACCTTAGATAAGGCCAAGCTTGTTGGAGGAATAACAGTTGCGCTCGATGTGGGAGACAATGAGCTTGAACTCAAAGTTAGAGCGGAGAGCGGCGTCCTCCAGACCTACAACCTGACGATTCATCGTCTGGCATTACCCGTAGAACCAGGAGCGGAAGCTCCCGTCTGTACGTTCCGTGATATTAAGGGTCATTGGGCAGAGAGTTCCATTTGTGAAGCCTTCGAGATAGGGATTGTAGAAGGCCGGTCCGAGACGACTTTCCAACCTCAAGCGAATATTACCCGAGTCGAATTTGTGGCCATGCTGCTACGTACGCTAGGCATCCATTTAGAGTCCGCCGGGAGCAAGCTCCTCTTCACCGATCAGGATCGAATTCCTGCTTGGGCGACCGATGTGATGGGCACGGCAATAGAGAACGGCGTATTGCAGGGTTATCCGGACCGTACACTTCGACCGTTGCACAGGGTAAGCCGATCAGAGATGGTCGTCATGATGGCAAGGGCAATGAAATGGGAGATCGAGCAGGCAGGAACCTCCTTTGCAGATGATGCGGATATTCCGGATTGGGCTAGAGGATACGTCCAAGGCACTGTTCAGAGAAATCTAGTACACGGAAGTGAAGGTAATCGCTTCAGCCCGATGGATCCAGCTACAAGGGCGGAAGCAACGACGTTACTGTTGCGACTGTGGCGCACGCTGGCGGGAACGAAATAAGGAGTCAATGAAGGAGCTGTTCCAAAAATCATGGAAATGACCCATGGGCGGTTCCTTTATTCATTCCAAAAGCCAAACGTTTACTTGGATGGGTACCGCGCAGAACATTTTTCGCCGATAGCCCCGTTAAGCTGAGCCGTATCATAAGTGACGGCGAAAAGTTGAGTTGAAACTTCGATGCTAAATCTATGAAGAAGCGCGTAATGACCCAACTCATGTGGAATCGGTCGTATATGCCGAGACGAGACCCTTATCAGGAATAGTTCTTCATCATTTGATATAAATAATTTCGAAAGTCTTCAACAAAGGTTTTAGGCTCTACAACTTTTAGATGCGTGCCGAAGCTTGCTAATAATTGAAATCCCGTACGATTTTGAGGGACATATAGGGTTGCTAATAAAGATCCAGAATTATGGTCTTCAATACTCTTTCGACCATACCTTTCGATGATTTGATCTTTTATGCTAGGTGATATCCATGCCTTAATCGTGACGAGCTGCGGTAGATAACTTGCTTCTTGTCCTTGCTCTGACCAATCGTCTCTAGGATGAAACGTGCGTTCCTCAATCGTAATATGATCGGTCCGAGATAACTTGAATGTTCGATATTCCTGTCGATGTAAACAGAATCCTTTCAAGTACCAACTCGATTCACTAAAATGCAGCTCATAGGGCTCGACCATTCTATTCGTTGCAGCCCCGTCTTTATCTGTATACCCAAACGAAACCAGCTTTTTCTTTAAAATGGATTCTTGACATATCTTTAAGGTTTCGAGCATCTCGGACCGGCCTTCCCAATCATAAAAAGACAGTTGAATAGAACGATGCAGAGACAATGGACTAACCATTGCCTCTATTTTTTTTATCGTTCTTTCAACTTCTTCAGTAAGGAGGAGTTGTTCCAATCCGCCGAGCGCAGTTAATATATTCTGTAAATCAGAACTGCTTAAAAGGCGTTTATCAACCTTGTATTCATCCATGATGCCGTAGCCGCCTTGGACCCCAGTGACAGCGTAGATCGGGATGTTCGATAAGCTCAATGTTTCCATATCGCGAAGGATCGTTCTTTTGGAAACATGGAATAGTTGTGAGAATTCCGTTGCAGAAACAAGCCCTTTTTTCAGCAAGATCATGATAATCGAAATGAGTCTCTCCACTTTGTCCATAATTGACCTCTTTTTCCTACATGATTAGAGAACAGTGACAACATGATGTCACCGTTTGTTCATTATACTACATGTATCACAAGAAGGAGGTTTTGATTCCATGTTTAATCCGACCGATTTTCCCAAGCCCATTCTTATTTCAGTCAACAGTGTGGAACTCGAGGTCTTTGAAGCAGGCCGAGAAAACGCAGGAAAACCCATTGTGCTCTGCCACGGCTGGCCTGAACATGCTTTTTCCTGGCGCCATCAGGTGCCCGCCCTTGTCGCAGCAGGCTACCATGTCATCGTCCCGAACCAGCGGGGCTATGGCAACTCATCCCGCCCGACCGAAGTCACAGCCTATGACATTGAACATTTGTCAGGTGATCTTGTCGCACTTCTCGATCACTACGGATACGAAGACGCCACCTTTGTCGGTCATGATTGGGGTGCAATGGTCGTTTGGGGACTGACCCTATTGCATCCAAACCGCGTCAATAAAGTGATCAACCTGAGCTTGCCCTATCAAGAACGCGGGGAAGTACCCTGGATCGAGTTCTTGGAACAAATACTGGGCGGCGACTACTATTTTGTCCATTTCAATCGACAGCCAGGTGTCGCGGACGCCGTATTGGAAGAGAATACGTTCCGGTTCCTTCGCAACCTGTACCGCAAGAACGAGCCTCTCAAAGCACCTGAGCCAGGCATGGCGATGATCAATCTTGCCAGGGCAGAAACACCACTGGGCGAGCCCTTGATGAGCGACAGCGAACTGGCTGTTTTCGTCTCCGCCTTCGAAACGTCAGGGTTCACGGGTAGTCTAAATTGGTACAGGAACCTTGACCGCAACTGGCGCTTATTGGCGGACGTGGACCCTGTCATCCAACAGCCCGCCCTCATGATCTATGGCGACCGTGATTTGATCCCGAAGTTTGAAAGACTGCCAGAGTTCGTGCCCAATGTGGAAGTGGTTAATCTGGACTGCGGTCATTGGATTATGGAAGAAAAGCCGGAAGAAACAAACCAAGCGATTTTGAGATGGCTGGAACAGCAGGATGCCACCTAGGGCGACAGTAGGGATGGGCTATTCGTGTTTTCCGATCCCCCGATTTTAGAAAACTTTTCGAATTACTTTCGAGGGACTTTAGACTCCTCCTTTAGACTAAGGTTGTAAGCGAGAGAACATACAATCTTAAAGGAGCGAGGAAAAATGAAAAAGAAAAACAAATTCATCATGATCGGTGCGGCTGTTGGTGCCATGACGATATTTACGGCGACAGCTTTCGCGTATAGTCCGAATACAGCAGGCTACGATGCATTCAAGGCGGTGCTGAAAGCTAATCATGCCTCAGGGACCGTTATCGAGAGCGCGACGGTCAACGGAAATTTGAGCTTGACGGTTGACGGCCAGACGGTGGTGAAGGCGGACGGCGCGGGGAAAATGGGGGAAGCGGGCAGCAAGCACAACGTTAGCGGTGACCTCGATTTTACGGTCATGGGCGTCGAACGACAAGCCAGCCTGTACAGCAGTGGCGACGACAAGGTCTATCTCGTAGACCGGACGAATGATTTGCATTATCAGGTGATCAACTTGGACGATAAGCATGCCGGCAAACGTCACAAATGGTCGGATGAGGGGAAGTCCCGAGATCGCTCAATGAACAAAGCGGAAGAAGCGCTCCTCGATTTTCTGGTCGGCGACCTGAAGGACAACTTCAGCGTGGAGAACCAGGCGGATGGCTCGAAGACGATTGCGGTCAACATCAGCCGGGAGGACGTTCCTCTTCCGCTGCGTTTACTGATGAACGCGGCATCAGCCGAGGACAAAATAGGGCGTGCACATGCGCCGGAAGCGCATGGGGAGTGGGAGCAGATTAAACGACTTCCTTTCTTCCAAGGACTTGAGGGGATCGACCTGGAAGCGCAATTGCCGGAGTTGACGGAAGACGTTGCTATTGAACATGTGAGGCTGCAAATGACGGTCGATGTGAATAACGAGGTGCAAGGCGTGCAGGGCGAGCTTGAAGTGAGCGGCAAAGACAAGGCGGGCGTCACTCACCGCGTGGAGCTGAAAGGCGCAGGCAACGTTAGCGACATCAATGCCACGACGCCGGATGCGTATGACCCTACTGGCAAGTCCGTAGAATTGCTCGACGCGGCCATGTTCGACGACGACCGCAGCTAACAGAATCGACCTCGGGGGGGACTGTGCACCATGTTCGAAGTAAACGATCTGACGAAGGTCTACCCCGGCGGTCGCGGCATCCAAGGGCTGAACCTCACCGTGGAAGCTGGTGAGGTTGTTGCCTTGCTGGGGCCGAACGGCGCCGGGAAGACGACGGCACTGCAGGCAATGGCCGGTTGGGTGGGGACAGATCGCGGGGAAGCAAGTTGGAACGGAGCTTCCGTCGCCGACAGGCCCGAGCTGACGAGGCCGTACATGGGGTTGATGATCGGAGAGCCATCTCCGTACCTCTATCTCACGGGATATGACTATTTGAAGTGCTACCATAAGCTATATCCAGGTGTCGACGATGCGCGTATCCGGCAAACGCTGGAGCTCGTGGGCATGGTCAAGTACTGGGACTTGAAGATTAAGAAGTACTCCACCGGCATGAAGCAGCGGATCGAGCTGGCCAGTGTGCTGCTCCATCGGCCCAAGCTGCTGCTGCTTGATGAGCCATTCTCCGGCATGGACATTGAGGGCAGGCGGGAGATCTCGACAATGCTGCGCGGCCTTGTGGCCGACACGGGGGTAAGCGTCATTGTGTCGTCGCATCAAGTGCACGACATTGAGGATTGGATTACGCATGCCTGCATTGTTTATGAGGGGCGGCATGTCCATACGGCGGGCATCGCGCAGATCCGGGAGTCTTTTGCAGGGGTGGAGGACTATTATTTGCATCATCTCGCAGAGGAAAGGAGTGGCGCTACCGTATGATTACACAGATGAATAACCTCGCTGCGGAGGAGCTGCGCAAGCTGTTCCGCGGAGGCAAGCTGAAGGCACTGCTGCTTCTCTCCTTCATTATTGGCGTTCTCTTCGTTTTTATCGGCGACCGACTTGGATTGGCAGACAACCTGCCGATAACGGCTATCGAGCTGCTGCTCGCGGTCGTGCTTCCTTTCCTCATGGTGGCGCTCGGCAGCAACCTTATGATCGGTGAATTCAAGGGGGCAATCAAGCATGCGCTTAAGCTGCCGATTAGCCGGGAGTTTCTCTTCATGGGGAAATTGTTCGCGGGGTGGGCGGCCGGAGCTTTAATCGTTCTGTGTATGATCGTGCCGACCTTCATTGGAGGCTTCATTCTTCACGGCGCGCCTGCAGCTTCCACGTTTGGAGCAGGTATAGCGGAGCTTGGCGGCGCGGTCTTATTCAGCGGCTTGTTGCTTGTATTGGCGAACAGCGTGTCCTTATGGGTGGGAAGCAGCGCTGTTGGGCTGGTAGTGAGCGTCGTGCTGTGGATGGCGATGAGCGTCGTGGGATTTCTTGAGCCGCAGTTGAATCGGTTTTTCGTAACGAACTATTCGGATTGGCTGCAGCCGCTCCTGTACGGAGGGGATGCCGGGATGACGGTTTCAACGTTGCTATTTATGATAGCCTACTATATCATTGGCACTATATTGGGCTTGCTGGCCTTCCAAAGAAAAGGGCTCTGATATATGTCGATTCGATTGAAGCTTATTTTAACATATTTATTCGGCACTATTCTGACGGCGATTATCGTTGCGATGACTGGAATCGGTATCGTCACAGCGATTCTCTCGTATCTCATAAGCGGGATCGTGAAGGATCAGTCCCCGCATGAAGCCTTCTCTCGGGGCATCGACCTGTTCGTGGATTTGCGCTATGCGGAGCGGTACGCGCCGAAGGAGCTGACGTCCCCCGAGTTCGCGGCCTCTATTGGGGAACGGTTGGAGCCGTTCAAGGGCTTCCTTGTCGTCCGGCAAGGCGAGCACTGGGAAAGCTACGGTGAGCTCAGCGAAGGGGAAGCGTTCTTGAGACAGCTTCGGCAGGATGTGGCCGCTGCTCAGTCGAAAACAGATCGCGTGTTCGTCGTGAGCGCGTGGGAGGAACGCGACTTGCTGTCGGTAGCCTACGATTTCCCAGGAATCGAAGATCCATTGACGTATTACCTGGTGACTGACGTGACGATGGCAGAGTCCAAGAAAAGCGGATTCATGTTTTTCGTGTTGCTTGGCATCGCGATTCTTGTCGGTATCATTCTCGTCCCGCTGATCTGGATTACGACGAGAGATATCGTTAGGCCGCTGCGACAGCTCGAACAGGGCTCCCGGCGAATTGCCGAAGGGGACTTGAACTTCCGTCTGGAATCCAAGGTACGCAACGAAGTGGGGGGCGTCATCCGCTCGTATGAGAAAATGCGCAGCGAGCTGCAGCGATCAATCGACGTTCAGTTGGCGTTGGAGGAGAATCGCAAAGAGCTGATCTCGAACATTTCGCATGATCTGAAGACGCCGCTGACCTCCATTAAGGGTTATGTGGAGGGGATTCGGGTAGGCATCGCGGATGATCCGGAGAAGCTGAAGAAGTATGTCGACGTGATCTATGCCAAGGCGCTCGATATGGACAGGATGATCGACGATCTGTTCTTATTGTCGAAGCTGGACCTCAAGCAGGAACAGTTCTACCTGGAGTCGGTGCCTCTTGAGTCGTTCTATCGACAGACAATAAGCGAGCTTCAAATGGAGTGCGAGCGCGCTGGTGTACGTCTGACGAGTGAATATGAGGCGGGGCAAGAGGACATTGTGACGATGGATATCCAGAAGATAAAGCGTGTGATGCTAAACCTCGTTGGCAATTCGATAAAATTCATGGATAAGCAAGATCCCCATGTCCATGTGCACTTCGGGCGGCAGCTGGAAAATTGGGTATTCACGGTTACGGATAACGGACCCGGGATGGGCCCGGCCGAACTGGAGCGAATCTTCGATCGTTTCTATCGGGGGGATGCCTTCCGGAATCAGAATGTGGCCGGCTCCGGGCTAGGTCTTGCCATCGTGAAGCAGATTATTGTTAATCATGGCGGAACGATTCAGGCGAGAAGCGAGCCGGGACAATCTATGACGGTGATCGTTAGCATTCCGATGAAACGGGATAGCAAGGAAGCGGGGAGAGCGTGAGATGTCGAAGCGCAAAGTGTTAATCGTTGAGGATGATCGAGCGATCGCCGAGCTGGAGCGGGATTTTCTCGAGGCGAATGGATACGAGGTTACCCTTCGGGCAGACGGTCGGCAAGCGCTTGAGGAGGCGCTGGAGCAAGAATACGATCTGATCATTCTGGACGTCATGCTGCCGGGCATGGACGGCTTTGATATTTTGCGACGAATTCGGGAGACAAAATTTATTCCGGTACTGATGGTGTCCGCCCGCAAGGAGGATATCGACAAAATCCGGGGCCTCGGCCTGGGGGCGGATGATTATGTAACGAAGCCGTTCAGCCCGACGGAGCTCGTGGCTCGGGTGAAGGCGCATCTCGAACGGTATAATCGATTGACCGGTGTCGCGGCAGGCATCGGCCCTTCGCATGTCCGGAAGTCGCGCGAGCTGAACATTCGCGAGCTTACGATCCAGATCGATGCAAGACGAGTGACGATGCGCGGGGCGGAGGTTACAATGACGACTAAGGAATTCGATCTACTGCTGTTCCTCGCAGAAAACCCGGATCGGGTATATTCCAAGGAGGCGCTGCTGGATAAGGTCTGGGGAATCGATAATTACGGCGATACCGCCACGGTCACGGTCCATGTAGGGAAGATCCGGGACAAAATCCAGAAGGACCCTTCGCAGCATCAGTTTATCGAGACTGTATGGGGCGCGGGATATCGCTTTAAGATGTAAATGGCGATATCTCTGTCGATGTAAACAGAAAATAAGGGCTGCCCGCCTATCACCAGTCCCTGACACCGAAAGGCCGGCCTGTTGTGCAAGTTATCCTGCATCATCGCTTTCTAACAAGGAATAAAAATGATCACGGTCTTCATCATCGAATTTGCCGATTGTCCGTACCCTGACAAGAGGAGAATAAATCTGATTTTGTCCACTCTGTGCATGCAAACCCTCCTTTTTTTGTCTACCCTCTCCCATTGACCTGAAGAGAGTTTTACGTGAAACTGGATGAATTGGAAAAAGCGAAAATGCCTCTCGTTCTCGGAAATTCATTCCTAATTCGAAACTATTAGTGGGGCGCCCCCGTTTTTTCGCTCACTCACGCATTATCTCTTGACAGAATGAGATTTGGGGATTATGATATCGTGCCGGTCAACTCAATGAGGTAAAACTCCTTTTCTAGGGTATAATACTAGTATAGAAACTTGCGTATTGACTGGTTCTTGAAGAAGGAGATCTTATGACGTTTGAACAATTGCAGTTGATTCCCCCTATTATTAAAGCAATAGCTAAGGAAAATTATTCGCAGCCTACGCCTATTCAAGAGCAAGCAATCCCCCCGGTGCTGGCGGGCCGGGACTTGTTTGGCTGCGCCCAGACAGGGACTGGCAAGACAGCGGCCTTCTTGCTGCCGATCATCCAACTGCTGAGTGTGCAGCAGGATCGCCCGAAAGGTAAGCGCGTTATACGTTCACTGATCCTGACGCCTACGCGCGAATTGGCTATTCAGATTTCCGACAATGCCAAATCTTACGGATGTTATACGAATGTGCGCTGCGGCGTGATCGTGGGCGGTGTCACGCAGAGAGCTCAGGAGCAGTTGTTGGAGCAAGGCACGGACATTCTGATTGCAACACCGGGGCGGTTGATCGACCTGATGAACCAAGGGTTCGTTGACCTGCGTCACGTGCAGATTCTGGTGTTGGACGAAGCCGATCGGATGCTCGATATGGGATTCATTCATGATATGAAGCGAATCATTGCTAAACTGCCCTCCAAGCGGCAGACGTTATTCTTCTCTGCGACTATGCCGTCTGAGATCACCTCTTTGGTTAACACTTTGCTGAAGAACCCGGTGAAAATTGAGATTACTCCTGTTTCCTCAACGGCGGAGCGGATTAAGCAGGTCCTCTATTATGTGGACAAGCCGAATAAACTGTCGCTGTTGATCGATCTGCTGCAGGATAAGTCGATCGCGAGCGCTATCGTGTTCACCCGTACGAAGCACGGCGCGGACCGGTTAGTGCGAGGCTTGACAAAAGCGAAGATTACTGCGCAAGCGATTCATGGCGACAAGTCCCAGAACGCCCGACAAGAGGCGCTGAATAACTTCAAAAGCGGTGCGACACGCTTGCTAGTGGCGACAGACATTGCGGCACGAGGCATCGACATTGAGGAGCTATCCCACGTTATTAACTTTAATTTGCCAAATATAGCGGAGACTTACGTACATCGGATCGGCCGTACTGGGCGTGCGGGCTTAAGCGGGATCGCGATTTCATTCTGCGAGAACGAGGAGATACCTTATCTCAAGGAAATCGAGAAGTTGACGAAGCAGAGAATCCCGGTGATTACCGATCATCCTTACCCGATGACAATTACGAAGCCGGAACCGGCGACTGTCGTGGCGGACCGAGTCAAAGTCAACAGTGCGCCATCCAAGGATGATGCTCGCGGACATAGCGGCGGGGCTGGCCGCCGTCGTAGACGGCGATCCAATGCTGGAAAGTAAGAAGGGAATAATACGATGATCAAAGTTGAACGCTTATCCTTCTCGTTTCCACACAAAGAACTATATAACAACATTTCATTTACGTTAGAAGAAGATCAACATTGCGCTTTTATCGGGACAAGCGGCAGCGGGAAAAGTACATTGATTGATATCCTGATGGATCCGGAAAGATATCTTTTCGATGGCAAATTAGAAATGGACCCCGATTGCACAATCGGATATGTAAGTCAGTTTCCAGAACTAGACAACACCAAAGAAAAAACAGTGTTTGAATATATAGGAGAACGATTTATAAAGATTCAAAATGAAATTCAATCGATTTGCACGGAAATGGAAACTTCGTCGGATATAGAGCCGTTATTGGAAAAGTATCAATCCGCTTTAGACGCATTCGATGCAATGGGCGGGGATGATTTTGAAAGCAACATTCATAAGCAGCTAAATCTAGCAAACCTCATGAAGCGAAGAGATCATCAGGTATCCGACCTGAGCGGCGGGGAATTCAAGCTTATTCAAGTGATGAAGGAAATGCTTAATCGTCCCGACTTCATGATTATGGACGAACCGGATGTATTTTTAGACTTCGAAAACCTAAACGCGCTTAAAAAACTGATTAATTCCTACAAAGGAATGCTGCTGGTCGTTACGCACAACCGATATTTATTGAATCATTGCTTTAACAAAATTATTCACCTTGAAAATAGGGAGATCCAAGAGTTCGACGGGCGGTATATGGAGTATAACTTCTCCTTACTTCAGACCAAAATCGAGTTGCAAGAACTCGCAGTCGCCGAACAGGAAGAGAGCGAAAGAAACGAGAAAATTATCCATAATCTAAGGGCTATTGCAACTTATAATGCAGATGCCTCTAGGGGTAGAGCGTTAAAAGCTAGAGTTAGTTTTCAAGAGAGGTTGGAAGCGCGTAGAATTAAAGCGCCCTTCGTTGAGATTAAGCAACCGAATATCCGTTTCGATGTGGATAGTGAAATGGAAGACGCCATGGTTATAAAGGTCCATGATTATAGCGTTGCCTTTGACGAGCTGCTTTTGGACAAGGTTAGCTTTGAGATAAAAACGACGGATAAAGTGGCCATTATCGGTCCAAACGGTACCGGAAAAACGACTTTACTTCGGGAAATCTTTAACAATAATCATGAATCAATTGAAGTAAATGCCGACGCTAAAGTGGCTTATTTATCTCAGTTTCAAGGTGAAGTGCTAAATGATTCTAATACAATATTAGAAGAATTCATGGATGCTGGGTTTAGCACTTATGATGAGGTCAGATCGTATCTTTCAAACTATGGCTTTGAAGGAGAAATCGTGAATCAGAAGATAAAATCTTTATCCGGCGGGGAAAAAAACATCCTTCAATTGGCTAAAGTTGCTGCCAGTAGAGCAAACGTATTGCTTCTTGATGAACCGACAAGTCATTTAGACACCTATACACAAATCGCGTTGGAAAAAGCCATTGAAGACTATAAAGGTGCGATTCTCATGATTTCCCATGATTTCTATTCCGTTGTAAACGGGATGGATTATGTTCTAATCATTGAGGATAAGACGATCAGAAAAATGAGTATGCGAAAATTTAGACAGATGATTTATGTTAGTCATTTTGATAAAGACTATTTGGAAATGGAACAAAAGAAGAAAGCGGTTGAAATGAAAATAGAATTGGCTTTAAGAGATACTGATTTTGAACTTGCAAAAGGCTTGGTTGATGAGCTGGACGAGCTGATTAAGCTACTTTAGATTAAAACCTTCTAAAAAGACACTGAGGAACAGAACCCCAGTGTCTTTTAGTTACAGGGAGGTAGTATCTGCGAGGTCGAAACAGTGCCTTAATAAAGGAGTTGTGCCAAATGAATAAGAATAAAAGTTCAGAAATGAAACGCTCTCCAAAAGCAGAAAACATTCTATCACAGATCAATAGTAAAACTAAGTTAGGCGACTTACGAAAAATCGCGAAGGACATTAATAAAGATCACGAACTGGCTATGGAGCTTTGGTCAACCGAAGAGTTTCTGCCCAGGCTATTGGCAATCCTAATTATGGACAAAAAACTTCTTTCAGAAGATGTGCTAAATAAGCTTGATAAGGATATGCAGATTCACACCTTTGATGAGCGCAATCACTTAATGGATTGGTTAATGGCTAATCAGCTCACCAAAGACAAGAAGACAATTGCATTGATGGAGTCATGGGAAAATAGCCCTGCTGCTCTTCAAAGGCGAGCTTTCTGGTACTATCAAGCGCGATTGAGATGGACGGGACAAACACCGCCTGATAACACAGCAGACTTACTATCTGCAATTGAAGCTAAGATTACGGAGGAAGAACCGGAAGTTCAGTGGGCTATGAATTTCACGGCAGGCTGGATTGGCGTGTATGATCAAAAGAATCGAGCGCGTTGTATTAAACTTGGTGAGAAAACGGGTCTTTATAAAGATGAAATGGTATCAAAGGACTGTACTCCCAACTATTTGCCGGAGTTTATTGCGATTGAAGTGAACAAACGAAATAAAAATTAGTTACTCCTGACATCAACTCGACGGAAGTAACCAGGAAAGCTTCTGACGTTCTACAACATGGGCATGGGATCTGTTACGCAAAATCACATTTGTTTGCAGCTCTTCCTCGATGCAAGAGGTAACAAGAAGGGTATTGATGCTCAATTTTCTATGGATGAAGAGAAATTAGCTTTTCCCATTAGAGAAGGATATGGCGAGATGGACTATAAGATCAATTATTCTGAACCTCATCCAGATATTATTAAGACACTTGAAACGTATTCCGATTGTATGGAGATGTATCAACAAGGTTTACCAGATCAATTGTGAGAATGATTCAGAGGTGGCAGCAACCCACACACTCCAACCGCCATACCAAACCTACATAAAGAAGAACGTCCATCACAGGATTGCTTTCTATGCGCTGAATCCATAAAAAGAAAAAATTCAGGTTGCTACTTGAACCTTACGTAACGTAATGATTTATAGTGATGAACATAGCAGCAGGACGAAACAGGGGCCAACGGCCAAAAAAGTCGAACAAAAATTCGAAATCGGAGGAGAAGCAGACATGAGAAAACTCGTATTATTCATGCATGTGTCGCTGGACGGATATGCGTCGGATTTGAATGGAGGACTGGATTGGATTCCGTACAACGAGGAATTAGAGAAATACGCCGAGGAGGTCGTAGCCGAAGTCGGCTCTCCCGTATACGGACGCACGACGTATCGGATGATGGAGAGCTACTGGCCCACGGTACTGGACAATCCGGATGCGTCGAGGCACGATATGGAGCATGCCAAATGGGTGCAGGATGTTAAGAAGATCGTCATTTCCAGCACGCTGGACAAGGCGGAATGGAACAATACGACACTGATCAAGGACAATATCGCAGAGGAAATCAAGGCGCTCAAGGAGCAGCCTGGTAAAAATCTCGTTATCTTCGGCAGCCCAGGGGCAGCGAAGACGCTGCTTGAGCTCGGCCTGATCGACGAATTCATGCTGACGATTTGTCCGGTCATCCTGGGCCGCGGAAAATCGGTATTCGACGGCGCCAATGAGAAAATCAATCTCAAGCTGCTATCCAGCCGAACGCTCAAGTCGGGCATTATCGCGGCTCGCTATGAGTTGGAGAAATAGCCGTGCCGTACAGGGTTTTCCACTAACGGGAGACGATAGTTGAATCAAGTTCGTTCAGGCCGCCGATTACTTCGGTGGCCTTCCTTGTATTATTAAGTAGGTTTGATTATGCTCTCTTGTGACAGCGAAAATTGGGGTGCCAAGAAGGGTGAGAGGCCCTTGGAAATGTGAAGAAAGGTGCTTTAGAGATAGGTTTGTCCCTCTAGAGATAGCTTTAGGGGGAATTTTTTAATGGAAAATTAAAACAGTTTTTTTCGAATTTGTGATATGCTTATGATACATATGAATTCAATGACGTATCCAAAATTACCGCAAGAATATTTGGAGTGGACGCAGGATGACAAGAGTGATTTGGTTCAGAGGAAAAGCCGGTGTAGGAAAAACATTTCTATCAAGCCAATTTGCTATGAGGGATAAACTGCCCATTTTTCGAAAAGATGATTTCTTTGATACTGTTTTTGGTTATTTTGAGGATAACAATGTATGTCATAGTGTTTCGTACAAGCTAATGCACAAATTGATTGATACAAATATAGAATGTGGAACGGATATAATTGTCGATTGTCCTCTCCACTGTAATGATCAACTTGTTAATTATAGAGATAAATTGAATCGAAAAAATATCGTCTTTAAACCCATTTTAGTCACATGTAGTAATGAAGAGTTGTGGGCAGAGAGGTTCAACCAAAGAAAGCATTCACCAAATCCAAATAACATTATTACAGATTATGAAGAAATGATGAAATATTATGAGAGCAGGGATATTAATTTAATGCCGGTTGAAGGAGAACTTGTTGTTGATAGTAGCAATGATGTCGAGTACATTATTGAGCAGATCAATAAATATGTAATGATTTCTTAAAAGTACTCAAATAAAGTCGGTAAGTTAGATAACAATGCATTCACGCAGCATGCCTCTTTGAGCCCCTTGGTCGCCGAGAGAGAATTCGAAGAAGTGGACTAAGGCAGTTACAGACATCGCTGAGAACCGTACCATAAGTGACGGCGAAAATTTTGTTTTGGAAGCCTTTTAGTTGTGACTACACATTATTAATAGCACTCGTGAAGCCAATTATGAACGAGACAACAAAGGCAAGCACATTGAGAGCCGTCGCGACGATTCCGCATACCAATCCTGCAATTGCCATACCGCGACCTCGCACCTGTACCCGCTTGATTTCTTTAAACGATAAAGATGCGAACATAATCGCAACGATACCGCTGAAGAAGCCAATGATTCCAAGAAATAAGATTCCACCTAATGGCAAAGTAAGTAAGGATATTATACCTAGTACTAAAGAGGCAATTGCTTTGCCGCTCGTCTTCGCCTGAGGCGGAACGTAAGATTGGGTTATCGGAGAAAACCCGTATTGCGGCTCTTTGGGATTGTTATCCAAGGAATATCCTCCTATTAATGAGTCATTATTTCTATTATACTTCTCGTAGTAAAATACTGTAAATCTATCTCGTAAATTAAAAATTTTGTCGAAGCGTAGCAATAGCGAATCAGCCCGGACGGCAGGAACTCATCGTCAAAGGGGCGGGAACCAAATCTTGAATGTATGGATATCCTATTTTTCCAAGAGGTGTTAACTAATGGTGTGGAAGAACTACATCAGCTCTATTTCGGATGAGTATTTTTATAAAGATCCAGCAAATGCATTATAGATCTGAAGAATATAGGGATAGATATATGCCATTTGATCATCTCTTGTTTTTTTCCGATGCAGGAAATGGCGACGTATTCGGCTATGCAATAATAAATGGGGTGATTCAAACGAGCAGAATCTATGTTTGGAATCATGAAGATGATAGCCGTTCTTGTGTTGCGCCCTCATTAAAATATTTTATTAAAGGTTGGATTACTGACGAGATTTCTATTTGAATGGCATGAGACTGACCGTTCAACCGGCACGGAGCTTGTCTCGAAGGGCAATATTTCGAGAGCCGAGGTAGCTGTCATCGTGGAGCGGCTTCTTCAGAAGTCGGACCTGATCGAATAGCAGAATCGAATTGTTCGTAACATAACGCAGGCAATCCTTCCGTGGCGGCACCTGGCCGCCGGAGGGTTGCCTGCGTTTTTTCGATAGGATCTGTGTAAAAATTACAAGACAAAATTTCCGGACGACAGAAACATCGATCCCTGATCGCGGTATATACAATAAGCATTGTATTTGTAAGTCGGTGATTTTGGTATATCGAGGAGGTCGATCCGGTTGAAAGGGCAGATCAGCGTTCGTTTCGCGGCGATTATCGTTTTGCTGCTCGCATTCCTGCTCGGAGGTTGTTCCGATTTGTTCGGCAAATCGTCTCCGGACCCTTCAGCTTCGGAAACGTCCACGGCTGCTCCTTCTGCGGAGCCTTCAACCGCGCCGGATTCGTCGGAGGGCGTGACGGCGTATTTGTCGGCGTGGGAACGGTTTGATTATGCGGGGATGTATGCGCTGCTTTCTCCTTTCGTGAAGAACAATCTGACGGAGGAGCAGTTCGTCAAGCGGTATCAGACGATCTATGATGCGCTTGAGGTGTCCAATCTGGTCGTAACGGCGCTTCCGGCTGAACAACCTGCGTCGGACGGAGCGGGGACGGAAGGTACGGCTGTGACGGGGAGCGGGACTGCTATCAAAAGGTTCGAGTATCGAGTCACTATGGATACGGGGGAGGGCCCCATCTCCTTCGACAACCATGGCCGGGTTAGAAAGACGGTGGAGGACGGTGTAACGTCCTGGTCCATCGATTGGAATCCTTCGTATATTTTCCCCGGCATGGAAGAAGGGGATACGGTGCGAATCGAGAAGACTCCGGCGGTACGCGGCGAGATTGTCGATCGTAACGGCAATCCGCTGGCGGTTAACGTCGAGGCGGCGCAGCTCGGCATTGTGCCGAACAAGCTTGGGGATTCGGCCGATACGATCAAAGCATCGCTGGCCAAGAAGCTGGGCATGACCGTGCAGGAGATCGACCGTAAGCTTGGCGCGGCGTGGGTGAAGCCGAATCTGTTCGTTCCGATCGCCGCAGTGGTCGATGATGCGGTGAGAGAAGAACTCGTCGCGCTTCCGGGGGTTGCTGCTCAGAAGGTGATGGTGCGGCGGTATCCACTCGGAGAAGCGACAGCTCATCTGATCGGCTATATCGGGGAGATCAATGCCGATGAGCTGAAGAAGCGCGAAGCTCAGGGCTACAAGGTGGGCGATCTGATCGGCAAAACGGGGCTGGAGCTTACGCTTGAGACACAGTTGCGCGGCACTTCAGGCAAAGCGGTTGTTATTGTCGATAGGGCCGGCGTGCGCAAATCCATGATCGCGGGGCAGGCTGCAAATAACGGCGTGACGTACAAGTTGACGATCGATACGGCGTTGCAGCAAGCGATCTACGAGGAAGTAAAGGCCGATGAAGCTTCCGTCGCGGCGATCCAGCCCAAGACCGGCGAAGTGCTGGCGCTGCTCAGCAGCCCGTCGTACGATCCGAACGCTTTCGTACAGGGCGTGTCCAAGGAACAATACCGACAATGGAATGAAGATCCGCGTCTTCCATTCCTGAACCGTTTCTCCCGGACGTATGCGCCAGGCTCATCCTTTAAGGCCATAACGGCAGCGATCGGACTCGACAGCGGCGCGCTTGATCCGGACGAGGCGAAGGAGATTGCCGGATTAACCTGGAAGAAGGACAGTTCCTGGGGGAAGTATTACGTGAAGCGGGTGCGCGAGGTGAGCTCGGTCGATCTATTGAAGGCGCTGATCTATTCTGACAATATCTATTTTGCTCAGACGGCGCTGGCAATTGGCAAAAAGCAATTCGTCGCAGGCGCGGCGCGATTCGGAATAGGCGAACCGCTTCCGCTCGCCTATCCGTTCAGCGCTTCGAAGCTTGCCGGTGGCGGAGGCGAGCCGTCCGGCGATATTCAGCTTGCCGACTCCGGCTACGGGCAAGGACAGGTGGAGATGACGACGCTGCATGTCGCCTTTGCCTACTCCGCGCTTGCCAATGGCGGAGATATCGCCTATCCGCAGCTGTCGGAGGCTGATGCGGCTTTTGCGGGAAAGCTGTGGAAGGAGCAAGCGATGTTGGCGGATACGGCGGAACTCATCAAGGCCAATCTCGTGAAGGCGGTGGCGAGTCCGGAAGGCAGCGGGCATGGCGCTTATATTGCCGGTGCATCGATCGCCGGCAAGACGGGCACTGCGGAGCTGAAAGCGAGCAAGGGCATAAAAGGGCAGGAAAACGGCTGGTTCGTCGGTTTTGACGCGGGTAACCCGCAGTTGCTGATCTCCATGATGATCGAGAACGTACAAGGTCACGGGGGCAGCCGTTACGTAGCGCCAAAAGTAAAACGAATTTTTGAGCAAAGCAAGCAGTAGTATCCATCGTTTTTTTGAGAAGGAATTTCCGATTAAAAGAAGCCTTTAAGCCACATCCAGTGGTTTAAAGGCTTCTTCCTTATATATGTGCCAAGCCGGAATTGTAAGTTGGTTGCGGGGGCAGGATTTGAACCTGCGGCCTTCGGGTTATGAGCCCGACGAGCTACCGGGCTGCTCCACCCCGCGATAGAATAACAAAAGCATATTGACCTTTAACGTTGGTCAGATTGCCTATATTACAGCAGTTGGTGCTAATATGCAAGCTTTTTGTACACACTTGCATTCCATTCCGGTGAGTTGGCAGCCGGAGAAGTATCCCTAAGGCGAGGGTGGTATAATGACTCTAAAGTGTTAAATCAGAAGGGGATAGCCATGAGCGTAATACGGTTGGAGAACGTCACGAAGAAGTATGAAGAGTCCATGATCTTTCGCGACATTTATTTTCGAGTGATGCAAGGGGAACGTATCGGTCTAATCGGACGGAACGGCGCCGGCAAGTCGACGGTATTTAAGCTCATCATGGGCAAGGAAGAGCCGACGTCCGGCAGGGTGGACATAGATCCTCAAGTACGAATCGGGTATTTCTCGCAATTCTCGGAATTGAGCGGGAGTCTGTCCGTTCAACAAGAACTGGAAGCATGCTTCGAGCAGGTTGCCCTTATTGAACGAGAGCTGCAAGAGATCGGAGATAAGCTGGGTACGGTTGCTGACGATAGCGAGATGGATGCGCTGCTGGCAAGGCAAGCGGAGTTGTTTGAACAGATGGAGCATCTCGATGGCTGGAACGTGTCCGTCGAGATTGATACGGTGCTTACGAAGCTGGGGTTTAATGACAGATCCCGCAACCAACCGATCGATGAGTTGTCCGGAGGGTGGCGTAACCGCGCGGCGTTGGCGAAAATGCTCATCGAGCTGCCCGATGTCGTTCTGCTTGACGAGCCGACGAATTACTTGGATATGGAAGGAATCGTATGGCTGGAGCAGTGGCTGTACCGTTTCAAGGGAGCTATGATTCTGGTGTCGCATGACCGTCAATTCATCGACAAGGTCGTCACCCGCACGATTGAGATCGAGAACTATCGTTTTCAGGAATACGAAGGCAACTACACCGATTACGTCCGCAAGAAGAAGATGCGCAAGAAGGAACTGGACCGCCAGTTCGAGTGGGAGGAAGAGTTGCTGCTCATGGAATCCGAGGCGATCGACGATCGTGCAAGCCGGCGTTCCGGTTCCAAGGACCGTCTCTCGCGCAAGCTGGCGGATAACAAGAAGCGGATAGAGCCGCATCCCGTTAACGTGCTGATTACCGATATCTACGAGAGGTTGCGCTTTCCCGACAAGCTATGCGAAGTGAAGAAGATCGGACAGACGTACGAGGGCAGACAGATCTTCGAGAACGTTAGCTTCGATATTCAGAAGGAAGATCGCTTGGTCATCGTGGGACCGAACGGAAGCGGGAAGTCCACGCTCATTAAGGCGCTTACCGGGCAGGAGAAGCCGGAATCTGGGGAGGTTGTCTGGGAGAAGGGTGTTAACTACGCCTACTTCAACCGGATGTGGGAGGAGCTTGATCCTAAGGATACGGTCAGCCACGCGGTGAATACGTACGGATTGGGACTGGACGCTCCGCGCAAAAAGGTGAACAAATTCCTGGCTATGCTGCAATTCTCCGAGGCGGATTTGAGCAAGGCGATCGGCAATCTGTCCGGCGGGCAGAAAGCTCGGGTAGCGCTGGCCAAGTGTCTTCTCTCAGGCGCGGCCGTTATCATCTTGGACGAGCCGACCAACCATCTGGACCTCACGAGCATACAGGTTATGGAGCAAGCTCTGATCCATTTTCCCGGCGCGGTCATTACGGTAAGCCACGATCGCTTCTTCATCGATAAGATCGGGACCGAGCTGCTGACCTTCGATCCGGTAACGGGAGTGACCAAGCAGAGCTTGTAAGAGAGAATCGCTCTCTCGCTCCGTGCCGACAAGAGATTAAAGCTGGAGCTTTTGCGGGAGCGCAAATTTTCGACAGTAAACAAGCTGAAGCCTTTACGCAGATGCCAGCTTTCGAAGAAATGAAGAATATGGTTTATCATGCATGCAACGCCGGGACAGATACGCGCTAGGCTGTAAAATGGAGAGACGTCCTTTGCGGAGTCCATACAGGATTTTTCGAGGGAGGCGTCGAATTATAAATCCATTGTCTGCGTTCCGTCTTTTACTTCCGGAGGGTTGCCTCATGATTGCTACAACAAAGTTGCATATCCCTCATGAACGCCACGCCTTGGTCGCGCGCACGGAACTGCTGCGACTTCTTGATGAAGGCTTGGAAGCGAAGCTGACGCTCGTATTCGTTCCGTCCGGCTACGGGAAAACGACGGCGTTAAGCGAATGGGCGAAACATAGCGGCAAGCCGGTTGCCTGGGTGTCGCTGGGCAAGCAGGACGACGATTGGATCACCTTCTGGAGTATGGTCATCGCTTCGATCCGGAGTCGCGTCGACGGCTCCATCGATAATCGTTCTGTACGCCTCAGTTTACTTATGAGACAGCCCCTAGAAAGCACCGCGGCCGCCGCCGCCCCCACCGTCGCCCCCGCCGGAAGTGAACGTGTCTCCGGAATCTCCAGAGGAGCTGGAGCCACCGCCGCTCTGAGCAATCGTCTTATTGAACGAATCGGTCCAAATATCGTGGAGAGTCCACAAATAACTATCGTAATAGGGGGTTTCATAACTCTCGCCAGCCATATTCATGTGACTGATGGCTTCGACCTTCTTCGCCATGCCTAGTGGAATCGCGTAGATGTAATAGTGCTCCCATAAGTGAACGGCCAACGGCTCGCGCGACGCAATCCGGGAATAATCGCGCAAGAAGCGCTTGAACGCCTTCCATTTGGCATATTCGGTCTGTCCGATTTGGCTTCTAAGCTCGCTCTTCGTCCAGAAGAGAATCAAGGGCAACGGGCAAAGCCAGATATAGTGAAAAAGTCCAACAAGCCATATAAGGCCAAAGGCTTGAAGCGCAGCGGCAATGACCATCCAGCCATATCTCTTTTCATTTTTTGGTCGTTTTTCGAAATAATTCAGACGGTTGGCTGTGTGCTGGACATGATCTTGCCACTTCGACCACTGATTCATAAACGCGTTAGCGCGCTTCTTGTTTTCTGCCTGCCTGCGAATATCCGAGAGCGACACTGTGCCCGAACGCCCCACGTCTTCAAAGAACCATCGGATAAGTGCCTTTTCGTGAGGGAGCAGGTCATTGATCTTAGTGTTAATCAATTTGAACGTATAATCGTCCTCTTCCCCCTGGTCAAGCTGCTTGACGACATGCATGGTGACGTACTTTTTGCGCACAAGATCAAGCATCGTGGCCATCAGGTCGCTCGTACTATTGTGTTTTTTCATTAAATAACTCACAATGGCTGGCGTTACGTCACTGGGAAGCTCGCGGGAATACTTGTGTTTCCAGTCCGATTTGTACGCTTTGCCGAATTTCGCATAAATAAGGGCTCCGACCAGCAGGTTAACCATCAAGATAACGAGAGCGATGATGATGTCTTCCACAACGGTGGAATTGTCAGTCTGGTCCTTCCAATTCTGTTCTTCCTCCAGAATGCGGTCGAGCATAGATTCGGTACTGATCTTCGAACTGCCTGGGACATAGGAAGTAGGGAACAAGACCCGTACCTCCAGCAGCTTCTCGGATGGCAGCGGGCTGACCAGATACCGCACGACGCCCGAGTCCGGTCTCTCTATGGCGCCATTCAACGGTCCGTGACCGAACGCCGTGATCTCATCTTGTTTCGCGCCGTCCGGCAATTCGACATTGATCAATACCGATCCTAACGTACTCGGGTTGGTCTCATCGAAAAACTTCCAGTACAATTCGGCGGTGTCCGCGTAGACTTGCACGACGTTGTTTAGGGAATAAGTAAATTTGAAAACTTTCGTTTCGTCTTCGGACTGGCTATGGATTCTATATTGAAGCTTGTCCCCATCGCCCGATAGTTCGATATCAAGAGGGATATCTTGCTGATCTGAAACCTCGAAGGCTTGAAAATGTTCAATTCCGTCCGAACCGGTCGTGTGGAGATCGACGAGAATGCCGTTAAAGGCCCCGTTGAAATGGTAAGTGTCCGTTTCGGTAACGTGCATGTTGCCGTCGCTGTCAATGCGGGCATGAATTTCAACCTCGCCGATTTCGAACGAGCGTTCATCTGCCGCATTCGCAAGTTGAACAGATGTAAGCAGGAAAAGTGAAAAGAGGAGTGCGACGACTCTATGCACCGAGGTCATATGCTTTAATTCCTTCCAGATAGAGAGGTAATGTCGCGCGGAATATAGTCTCATATTCCTATATCGACTGCTGGCGCCCCACTTTGTAGAACAAATTGCATATTCGCCTTATAGTAGGGGAGGACTGCCTGATTAGCCAAGGGCAGCGACGTACACTAAGATTCCGTCCAGGACTCTTTAATACGTTTTTTGCGCTCCAAGAAAGCAGCCACCTTCATCCGGTTGCCGCATGTTTTTTGACTGCACCATCTTCGTGTGCTGTTTTTGCTGTTATCGTAAAAGCGAAGTGTGCAGCTCGGATTTTCGCATTTCTTTACAAGCTGTAAGTTGTAATGACTAAAAAAATCTATAGCTGATTCAGCAATGGGTGAAAGGATGTCGGTTGGCTTCACAATGACTAGTTTATTTTCTTCAGTAAATCCATTCTCGGTTTGAAGCAATGTTGTGGTCATGACACGCTTTTCAAGCAATTGGTTAATGGCTCCTAATTCCTTGTCGCTTACGCTATGTCCTGAGCTTGTTTTGTCAATCATCGATGCCAATGTATTTCGCAGGTCTATGGCTGCACCCGCAACCTGATTCCATTCTTCGCTGCCTTTCCATCTTTGAGCGTATTCCTCAACAGTTTCCTTGCTGTGAAGACCCGCGAGAACTAACCAGTCCAGCACATCCGAAATTTCCTTGAACAGGTCTAACGGTTGGCCGTCATGAGCGATTTTCGTATTGATATAATCCAAGACGGCATGATTTCCAACAAAATAATAACCAGGATCGATTTTTTTCGGCATATTTGGAACTCCATTTCCTTCATGACCTATCTCCATATTACAAAGGTTATTTAAGGAGGGGAAGTGTAATTTTCCTGGGATGCTAACCTGCAGTGCGGTTTAACCGGTTCGTCTCCTCGTCTCCGTGCATCCTTATTTATTAATATCCAAAAATTATATTTACAGGTTATAACAAAACAAATATAATACCCATATAAACATTTTGGAGGTTAATAAAAGGATGAGAAAAAATATTCAGTATCACACTGCAGCGCTTGAAGGTTTGGACATTTTTTATCGTGAAGCCGGGGAGCCAGGTTCTCCTGTCGTTCTGCTGCTGCACGGTTTTCCCACATCAAGTCACATGTATCGCCAGTTGATTCCCGCATTAGCCGACCGATATCACGTCATCGCACCGGATTATCCGGGGTTTGGTTACAGCAGCGCACCGGATCACGACAAGTTTGAATATAGCTTTGACCGTTTCAGTCAGATTATTGAACAGCTCTTGGAACAGCTGAACATCACCAAGTTCTTCGTTTACCTTATGGATTATGGCGCTCCGGTTGGATTCAGAATCGCAGCCCGTCATCCCGAGCGTATTCAGGGTCTGATTATACAGAATGGCAATGCTTACGATGAAGGGCTGAAAGATTTCTGGGACCCGATCAAAGCTTACTGGAAAGATCGATCCAATCCGGATAAACGTGAAGCCCTTCGCTGGCTGACCAGCTTCCAGGCAACCCAATGGCAGTATACCCATGGTGTCAAAGACAGCACGCTGATCAGCCCGGACACCTATACATTGGATCAGTCGCTCCTCGACAGACCTGGCAATCAGGAGATTCAGCTTGATATGTTTTTAGACTATGGCACGAACCCTCCGCTTTACCCTGCTTGGCAGCAATACTTCCGTGAGGCTCAACCGCCGACGCTTATACTTTGGGGTAAAGGGGATGAAATTTTCCCGGAAAGCGGCGCACATCCTTACCTAAACGATCTGCCCAATGCGGAGATACACATCTTTGAAGATGCCGGGCATTTCGCGTTGGAGTCCCATGGTTCAGAATTGATCGCCTATATCCGGCAATTTCTGAATCAAAATAAGTAACACGTCTTGGCCTAATTGGAGCGCAGGTAACGCTGCAAATGAAATCAAAGAGTCGCAGTCCTCAAGGCGAGGAGACTGCGACTCTTCATACAAAGTATTATTTATTCGCGCGGTTCGTGCGCGGTTCATCATGAACGACGGAGTATTCTACGATATTCCCGTAACGATCCGCTTCGATCGTGCAGCAGCTGTTCATCATTTCTTTGACTAGCTCGCGGCCTCGCTGCACTCTGGATTTCGCTCCCGAATAGGAGATATTCAGATGCTCGCTTAACTGCTTCTGCGACATGCCTTGCAGCTCGGACAGCTCAAGCGCCTCCCGGTATTTATCAGGCATCCGCGCCAGGATGTTCATCATCCCTCTGGCAGCCTCCGAGTTACAATCTGCGACAGGTTCTTCCTCGACAATGTTCACGTTATCCGGAAGTGTCTCCGTCTTTTTTTTCTTCCGGAAATGATCCACGATGCTATTTCTTGCGATCTGAAAAATCCATGCTCGCCTCTTCTCCTCATCCTGCAGACGGGCCATTCCTTCATGAGCTTTCATAAAGACCATCTGCACAATGTCTTCGGTATCCGCGTGGTTATTCGTTTTATGCCAAACGAAATTCCGGATTTGCTCGCGGTACTCCTCCCATAATTGCTCTACATTCATCGGCGAGCCCCCCTGCTTCACAAAATTTATTTGAAAAAGGTTCCTCTTATTTGCGTCCGTTCCGATTTGACTTCGTCTCCATTAATGTAAATCAAATAACGGAGGGAGTAAAGACGATGAAATACAACTTGCTTGGCCATACGGGAGTGCTGGTATCGGAGATAGGATTGGGAACAATGACATTCGGCGGCGGTGAAAAGTGGGGGGTGTTCGGCGGTCTGGGCGAAAAGGAAGCGGGCAATCTGGTCGATCAAGCGATGGATGCCGGCGTGAATTTTTTCGATACGGCCAACGTATATTCGGACGGACAATCGGAGGAAATTCTCGGCAAGGCTCTGAAGAACAAAAGGCATCAGGCGCTGATCGCGACGAAGGTCAGAGGACGCACGGGATCCGGTCCGAACGAGCTCGGATTATCCCGATTGCATATCATCGCGCAAGTCGAAGCAAGCTTGCAAAGGCTCGGAACGGATTATATCGATCTGTATCAAGTCCATAACCCCGATCAATTAACAGATTGGGAAGAAACGCTTCGCGCTCTCGACGATCTGGTTCGGAGCGGGAAGGTCCGCTACATTGGCAATTCCAATATGACCGGATGGAACATCATGAAAACTCGGGGTCTCTCGCAGCTTCACGGACTTCACGCTTTCAAGAGCAGCCAAGCTTTCTACTCTCTCGCCGCGCGCGAGATCGAACGGGAGATCATTCCGGCGCTTCAAGATCAAAATATGGGCTTAATCGTCTGGAGTCCGCTGTCCGGAGGTTTCCTGTCTGGCAAATACACGCGGGATAATCCGGGCAATGACAACGATCGGCATACGAACGTCCCGTTTCCTCCGGTCGACAAGGATAAAGTATTTCCGATTATCGATGTGCTCCAGGATATTGCGGCGGAACGACAGACGACGGTGGCCGCAATCGCTCTTGCTTGGGTGCTGAATCAGAAAGCCGTAACGAGTGTCGTTGTCGGTGCCAAACGGCCCGATCAATTGCAGGATAACCTTGCGGCAAGCGGGATTATTCTTACAAGCGATGAATTGCTCAGACTGGATGAGGTCAGCCGCATACCGATCGAGTACCCTGCATGGCCGTTCTTGGAGAACGATGACTCTATCGTGAGGAAGCAGGCGAACGATAGCTATAATAACCGTCAATGATCGAATTGTTTGGAAAATGTTTAGTGCCGCATTGTTAATCTTCTCCCATGCAACCTATGATTCTAGTGCAGAAGGGAAGAGGTTCATTGAAAGAACGATCGTTGCTTCGTCTGTTGTCCAGAATAAAGCTCCAGCTGCTGCTGGCCGTTGTCCTTGCGGTTCCTCCGTTCGCGGTGGCCGGCATGGCGAGCGCGGAGCCGAATTCGGCTGCCACGTTCTCCAGCCCGCTGCTGGCAAGCTGTCAGTATAAAAATCTGATGGGCAGTGCCAGCACAACCGTGTCTTGCCCGGATACGATGTCGATCGGCTCCCATGCGGACAACTTTTATGCAGGGGTACTCAAGTTCGACCTGAACGGTTTAGGCGGAACAGTGCTGGAGGCTAATCTGGAGCTGTTCATAACCGATAATCATGCCAATGACGATGGCAGTCCCGAGCTGACGATTCATCAGATTAACGGAAGCTGGACGGAGCCTCCATCGGCGTCAGAGGCTCCGGCTGATTTGCCTTTTACTGGCGAATTGAAGTCACGAAAGTATGCCGTAACGGATGAAGGCGGCCGATGGGTGAAATTCAATATTGCGCCGTTGGTGCGCGACAAGATTGCCAAAGGAGAAGACGAACTCGTTCTCGTACTGTGGAGCTCTGGGACGGAGGCTCCGGGAGATCGTTTCTTCCGATTTACATCGTCCAAGCTGGATATTGTCTACACGACATCGCCCGTCCAACTGCCGAGTCCTCATACGCGAATTGCAGCCGGAGACGGCTTTACGCTGTCGCTCCAGGCTGACGGTACGGTCAAGGCTTATGGTTGGATTCAAGATCGCAAAGTCGAAGTGCCGGGCGGCCTGACCGGCGTGCAATCCGTTTATGCGTCCAACAACTGCGGCTATGCCATTAAGGCAGACGGTTCCGTTACGGCCTTGGGCGATGGCTGCGAAGTTCCCGCCGAAGTTCCGAACGGCAATGTCGTCGGGCTCGTACTCGACGGGTACGCCTCCGCCTCCTTGAAGAATGACGGCACGATCACTACCTGGGGAAACTACGGGTTCCCGGAGGAATGGAAAGCAATCCGTGGCCCGTTCAAGTCCATCTCGGGCGGATATAACCATGCGGCAGCGCTGACGTGGGATAACGCTGTCATCAGTTGGGGCTCGGCCTCGATGGGGGCGACGTCAGTGCCTGAAGATCTGCCGGAGACGATAGCCATCGCATCGGGAATCAATCATACGCTGGCGCTGCTGCCGGACGGGACGGTCAGATGGTGGGGTCCCTATTACCTGGAGCCGGTGCCAGAAACTCTGTCGGACGTCGCAGCGGTCGATGCGAACGACAACTATTCCGTGGCGCTTAAGAGAGACGGAAGTATCGTCGTATGGGGGGATGGCGACCAACTGCAACCGCCGCCCGGGCTGAATGGCGTCGTCGCTATCGCAGCGGGAAGATCCCATATTATCGCCCTGAAGTCGGACGGCACCTTGGTTGGCTGGGGGAACAATCGGCACGGCGAAACGGTCAATCCAGCACCGTCCGTCGGCGGATTGACATGGTCGCCCGGCAGCGAGATCGGCACGACGAAGGCGACGATCGCCGACGAACATCTGCACGACGCGAGCTACGGCGATCTGGTTCTGAAATATCGGATCGGCGCTGCGGGCAGCATGAGGCATCTTTATGTCGGCGAGGATTCGTCCGATCTCGGCTACGACACGGAGCTTCAGCCGGGCGACGAGCTAGCCGTCTCTTCGGGACAGCACATCTATGTGATGGCGGAGTACGATGAGGAAGGCGACAAGAAAGTAGCCTACTGGTCGGATGTCGTTCTCACAAGAGATCAGGTAAAGCAGGCGCCAGGCAGCAACAATAACAATAACAATAACAATAACAGCAATAATAATACGGCGGCGTCGAACGGCGGCAAGGAAACTTTATTAGTAGACGTTGTCATCGGCGGAGAGCAAGCGGTCGATACCGCCAAAGTCGAGATTGAGCGAACGAGGCACGCCAACGGAAAAATATCCGACCTCGTCACGTTCGACGAAGCCAAGGCGAACGAAGTCGCCGAGCGGGCCGCGGCGGCCAAGCAGCACGCAGCCAGAATCGTCATTCCCGACGCCAAAGACGAAGTCGGCGAAGTTCGCGTGAACGTGTCGCGCGGCGCGCTGGCGGTGCTTCAGAAGAACAGGATCGATCTGGAAATCTATACGGATAACGCGGTTATACGCGTGCCGATCGCTTCGCTGGCCGGGTTGGACGAAGAGTTCTACTTCCGCCTCGTTCCCATTAGAGAGGCTGCGCTTCGTCAGGAAATCGAGCAGCGCGCCCGGACGGAAGAGGTCGTCAGGAAGATTGCCGGCAACGACGATATCCAGGTCGTAGCCCGTCCGATGACCATCGAGACGAACCTGTCGAGCAGGGCGATTACGTTGACGCTTCCTTTGAGGGATGTCGCGCTGCCGCAAGATCCGCAGGAGCGGGCGGCGTATTTGAAGCATATGGGCATCTTTATCGAGCATACGGATGGAGACAAAGAAGTGGTATCCGGCAAGACGGTTACCGGAGCGGATGGCAAGCTTGGCTTGCAATTCGGCGTCAACAAGTTCAGCACGTTCACGATTCTGCATATGGCTGCGTTAACCGACGTCGAACAGCAGTCCGGGAGGACCCACGCCAAGTATATCGACGGCTATCCGGACGGCACATTCGGACCGGAGCGCAGCGTTACGAGGGCGGAGATGGCAACGCTGCTGGTCAACAGCGGCATTGTACCGGCAAGCTTGGATTCGGCCGGAGCGTCGTTCCCGGATGTTGCGGCTACGCACTGGGCTGTCGCAAATATCGGACGGGCAGAGAAGGCAGGATTGCTTGTCGGCTACTCGGACGGATCCTACCGGGCGAACGCTTCGATTACGCGCGCGGAGATGGCCGCCATCGCTTATCGGTATTTGAAGCCGGACAGCGCGCCTTCCCGCACGTTCTCGGACGTCCCGGCGTCCCACTGGGCAAACGGTATGATCGCAGCTCTAGCCGGCTATCTGGATGGCTACCCGGATCAGACTTTTCGTCCGAACGACAAGCTCACCCGCGCCGAAGCGGTAACGATTCTGAATCGAATTCTGAAGCGCGGCCCGCTTAACGGGATCGCGAAGCCGAGCTGGCCGGATGTGGCCCCGTCCTATTGGGCATTCGGAAGCATCGAAGAAGCTTCGACGGATCACGCTTATACGCTTCGCCCTGAAGGCGGAGAAGGGCTGGCCGAGTAATAGGCAACGTTAGTTGATCTTTTCAAAAGAAGGGCCATCCGCTAAGGATGGTCCTTAAACTTGCCGTTACGGACAGCGCGGAGAAGCGTACCATTCATAGCACTCGTGAAGCCAATCACTAACGAGACAACAAAGGCAAGCACATTTAGAGCCGTCGCAGATGATTTTATTGACAAACGACTCCACCCGGAATATGATAAAAATAACAGATCTCGCCACGCATACCTGTAACGGTTGCGCACCAGGGCGAGACAATTTTTTTATACGGAGATATCCGATGGTCCGAATTCCCCACCCATTTAAACCTTCAAAGACAATTGATGAGCAACTGGATATTTTCAAGTCCAGGGGACTCATTGTAGAGGATGAAGCATGGGCCAAAGGGATCTTGAAGCGAGTAAGCTATTATAGGTTTACGGCATACACATTATCGCTAAAGACGGATGATGTGTTTCATGATGGAGTCACATTCAAGCAAATATATAGACTATATGACTTCGACTTAAAGTTCAGGCTGTTATTAATGGAAATTATTGAAGTTATAGAAATATCAATGAGAACTCATATCGCACTAGTATTAGCCGATAAGTATGATGGCATGGGATATAGAGATAGCAGGAATTTTGAAGATGAGACTAAGCATGCCAAGTTTATGGAAGACCTGGATCAATTATTAAAGCAATCAAAGGATGTTTTTGTTAAACATTATTTTTATAAGTACGATGGGGATTTTCCGATATGGGTTGTAAATGAAGTAATGACTTTTGGTGTGCTTTCGAAATTGTTTAAGAATATGAAGCAGCAGGATAAAAATGAGCTAGGAAGGAAATATTATGCTGGAGTTCATGGCGATTATTTGGCAAGTTGGCTTCATGCACTAAGTAATCTCAGAAATGTTTGTGCTCATTATGGTCGTACCTATAATAGGAACTTTCCTATTCCTCCAAAATTATTTGTTCGTGATCATAAAGTAATTCAAGATAACTACAAGGTATATACGATAGTGTTTATTGTTAAGTATATGTTCAACGACAAAACATATTGGAACAGCTGGATAGAGCGACTAAGAACGCTTATAGAAGAGTATACGGAAGTAGACAGTAAACTTATTGGATTCCCTGAGGGTTGGTATCATTTATTGAAGGTGTAGAGTGCTTGCCTAATTAGGTAGCGCTCTTATTTGTTTCATTCACTAATGGAAATTCGCAATTAGAGTGATACTCTGAACCGTATTACAAATAGTAGTAGAGCGGAAAGCTGAGGTGAACTCACTGCTCATAAATACGGGAACATCACGATACCTTTGATAAAAGTTGAAAAAATTGATATCAGATAGTCTATAACTCCTGCACAAACCAAACGTTGCCGCTCGCTTCTATCCACGGAAGTTGAGCGGTAATTTTCTTTTTATCCCGTCGACAAGCTTTGCGAATTGTGTAGTATAATGAAGTAAATTTAGCAAAATTTAGGAGGTTTTGTTGTGCCTCAAGAGGCCCTGAAGCCGATGGGAATCGGCAGAATGATCGATTTAAGCTTTCAATTGTACCGCAAGCATTTTGTGAAATTGATGCTGATCATGCTGATCTGTTATGGCCTGTTTTATTTGCTTCAAGCCATGACTCAGGGGCAGACCGTTCAATCGTTGTTCAACGTTAACGAGCTTATGAATTATTCTTCCGAAGGCGCAGAGCCGCTGCTCGCAGAAGAAAGCGTAGGGTTGGTCGCGGCTCTCTTTGGATTGATCTTTCTTTTCCTGACGCCGGTCGTCATCGCTTCGATCGTCCTTCTCGTACACCATGTCATGCAGGGAGAAGAAGTTCCGTCGGCTCTTCAATTGCTGCGGATGTCCTTCAAGAGGTACGGGGGGCTGCTCGGCAGTTCGATCGTATTCGGTTTAATGATGATCGGATTTGGTATTGCGCTTGTGATTGCGGCCATGATTATGAGCGTGGTCGCAGCCGCAACATCGGGGATATTCGGTGCTTTCTGGATGTTCCTCGTGATTATGGGGGCGGTGTTCACCTTTTACTATTTCGGGATACGCTTCATGTATTTTCTTCCGGTTGTCGTATTTAAAGAAGATTCTATTGGAATCGGAAGAAGCTGGGGTTTGACTCGCAAGAGCGTGTGGAGACTGTTCGGACTGTTTTTGATCATGCTGCTGCTGATCTATTTGTTTAATTTTGTCGCCGGTCTCATTCTCGGATTCTTGCCGCTGGGCGGTGTTCTCCTTGCGCTGCTGCTGGTCATTGTCAATTTGCTGACGGCGCCGATCCTCTACGTCGTGTATGCGGTCAGCTATTTCGATCTTAAGGTTCGCGACGGAATGGGACTTGAAGAGATGATTAACCGAATCGTGCCGGGTTCTGTACCGCCGCCTCCGTCTCCGGTCGACCAATGATCGATCGGTCCGAGCTGCTGGAAGACAAACAAAGGCTTGGCGAAATTCTGAGCCGGGACGAATTTACGAGATATGCCCATGAACAGAGCTCCATCCCGAGCAAGGGGTGGCGGGAGGCGCTGTTGGACTGGGTGATCGACCTGTTTCCTGCCTTTCCGGGGGCGGAGGGCGTGGTGAGCGTCGGATTGTTCCTGGTGCTGGGTGCTGTGCTGGCGGCGCTGTGCTGGGCGATCTATTGGTTTTCCAGGCAGATCGTGTTCCATGGGAACATTCGGCGGTACCAGACCCCCGTCGGGTTATCCGAGATGGCGCTGACGTACGAGCAGTATGCGGCAATGGCGAAGGCTGCGCATGCCGAAGGGAAGATCCGGGAGAGCATTCGCTGTTCGTACCTGTCGCTGTTGTTCTACATGGAGAGAGCAGGCTGGATTCGCATTGAGAAATGGAAAACGGACTGGGATTATCGAGATGAGCTGGAGCGCAGCCGGGCGAGCGCGGTGCCGTACTTCCAGCGGAGCGCGCTGCTGTTCGAACGGGTATGGTACGGGCATGAGCCTGTGGACGAAGACAGCTTCCTGGGCTTTCAACGCGATATCGAGGCGCTGATTGCGGAGAGGGAGGCGAGATAGAATGACGCCGATCAAGCAATGGCTGCATGGGAACAAACACGTGATCGGGCTGGCTGTCTCTGTCATGCTCTTCATTGGGCTGGGACTGATAATCGTAAAACCGCAGCCCGGGCAGATCGCGCCTTACGTCTCGTTCTCCGCGGACGTGAATGGGACGAAGGGCGTCATCGTATTGCTCGAGGAGAAGCAGGCGCCGTTAAAGACGTGGAAGCGTTCGTGGGGCGAGCTGCCCGCGGGCAAAGGACAGGCGCTGCTTGTTGTCGAGCCCGACGCTCCACCGGATAACGAATGGGCGAAGCTGCTCGAGTGGGTGGAACGGGGGAACGAGCTGCTGCTCTTCAGCCGTAATCTAGGCGCGGGAGAAGGATTTCAAACCGAACGCTCGGATGCTTTGTCCGGAACCGCCACCGTGACGCGTCAAGAGGGGAAAGAGACTGCCGAACGGATGGCGGAAGTCAGGATCAAGCAGCGAATTATTCCGGAAGACGGCGACACCGAGCTGCTTCGCGACTCAAGCGGAGTCCTCGCGGTGAGAAGACCGTACGGTGAAGGAGCGATCATCGCGGCGGTCACGCCCGAATGGCTGACGAACGAGAACGTGCTGCAGCATGATCATTTCGAGCTCGTATGGCCTTGGTTGGTCGGCGATCGGAGCCGCACCGTCCTGTGGGTGGACGAGTATCATCATGGCTACATAGACACGCGGGGTTTTCTGGCCGTATACCCGGCATGGCTTGTCGCCGCTTGCGCCGGGCTGGCCGTCTCGCTGCTGCTCTGGCTGTGGCAGCGCGGCAAGCGCTTCGGCCCGGTATACACACCGCGGGCCTGGACCGTGCGCCGCGGCGACGAAACACTGCAGGCGGTCGCCGCGTGGTACGAGCGCCGCCGCTTCAAGAGCGAGGCGCTCGCGCATCAGGCGCGCGCCCTTCGCCGGCTGCTGCTGGCGCGATGGGGGCTGCCCCTTGAAGCTTCGCCGGAAGAGGCGAAGCGGCTGGCAAAAGATCGCTTAAGCGAAGCGCAGGCGGTTAAGCTGGAACGCCTGCTGCGGCACGCGCAGGCTTTGGAACGCGGCGCGGGAGCGGACGGCGCGTTCGTCGAACGGACGCGCGAGTACGGCGAGATGATCGCGTTACTGGAGAGTGACGATTATGAGCGCAAGCATGGAACGGCTGCTGCACGCGATGGAGCAGCGGCTGTACGGGCAGAAGACGAACATCCGGCTCATGGCCGCGGCGCTGCTGGCCGGAGGACATGTGCTGTTGGAAGGAGTGCCGGGGCTCGGCAAGACGAAGATGGCGCGCACGCTCGCCGCTTTAACGGGGGGCGAGTACCGCCGTATTCAGTTTACGCCGGATCTGATGCCCAGCGATATTACGGGAAGCGTCACCTATCATATGAAGGAAAACGAGTTTCAAACGGTCCGCGGGCCTGTGTTCGCCAACATCGTGTTGGCCGACGAGATCAACCGTTCCGGACCGAAAACGCAGGCGGCGCTGCTCGAAGCGATGGAGGAGCGCCAGGTGACGATTAACGGTACGACGCACCGGCTTCCGGAGTCTTTTCTTGTCGTCGCCACGCAGAACCCGCTCGAATATGAAGGTACATATCCGCTGCCGGAAGCGCAGCTCGACCGCTTTCTGTTCAAGCTGATTCTGGATTATCCGGGAGAAGAGCAGGAACGGCAAATTCTGAAAGGGCACGTCCCGTTCACGACGGAGCGCAATCCGGCGATCGTTCCGGCGCTGTCGCTCGATGAGATTCGGGCCGCGCAGGCACATGCGGCGGAAGTCGTCGTCGAGGATTCGATCATCGACTACATTACGGCGGTCATTCGCAGAACCCGCGAATCCAAGCGGGTGCAGCTCGGAGCGAGCCCGCGCGCCGGCATCGCCGTGCTGATGGCGAGCAAAGCTTGGGCGGCGCTCGAAGGCAGAAACTACGTGACGCCGGACGACGTGAAGCTGGTGGCGCGGCCTGCGCTCCGCCATCGGCTGCTGCTGACGCCGCAAGCGGAATTGGAGGGCGGCAGCAGTGACCACATCGTCCAGGAAACGCTCGCGTCTGTTCCGGTTCCTCGGTAGACGGTTCGGCGATGAGTCGATCGTCCCGACTCGCCGCCTCGTCGCCATCGCGGCCATCGGTTCCGTGCTGATCGGAGCCGTCTATGCGCTGGGTTACGGCGCTTATTCGTTCTGGGGATTTTACGCGCTGCTGGCGGTGTTCAGCGTCGTCGATCTGCTTCTGCTGCCCTCGCGGCAGCGGTTCTCCGCAGAGAGGACGATGCCGGAGGAGGCGGACGTGCGCCAATCCTTCAAGGTTCGGCTTTCTCTGCTGAGGGATACGGCGATGGGCTTTTCTTTGAACGTCGAGCTGGCCGACGACATTCCGATTTCGTTCACGGATTACCGCACGCAACCGGCGGACGAGCAGGATATTCGGATTCCGCAGTTCGTATGGAGAGGACGCCTGGAGGAAAGCACGGTCGGTTTCGAATACAATACCGCGGGGCAGGAGCGGGGATCTTATACGTTCGGGAGCGTGATGCTTCGCTATTGGGGCGGAGTCGGGCTGTGGAAGAAGCAGACGAGACTGCCGTGCCGAAGCGAAGTTCGGATCGTGCCCGATCTCTCGCGGGTGCGCGGCGTCTTGGCTGCGGCTCAAGACTCGCTGGTGCTCGACGGCAGCAGGCTGGCAAGACCCCACTTGTCCGGCACGGACTTCGATTCGATCCGCAGCTACGCCCAGGGAGACGATCCGAGGCGGGTGAACTGGCGGGCGACGGCCCGCAGCGGGAAACTGATGACGAACATTCTTCGTCCGGAGAAGGGCAAAGTCGTCACGATTGTGCTCGACTGCGGGAGAATGATGGGAGTCGAGCTCGAGCATCAGACGAAGCTGGACCGCACGCTCGAAGCTGCTCTTGTTCTGGCCGCAGTCGCGCTGAAGCAGGGAGATTACGTGGCGCTGCTCGCTTTTTCCGATCGGATCAAGACATACGTTCCTCCGGGGCGAGGGCTTCCGCATCTGCGCCAGTTGACGCTGGCCGCTTACGACCTGAAATCCGATTTTGTCGAACCGGGGTTCGGTGTAGCTTTATCTCATGTGCTGCGGCAGATCAAGAAACGATCGTTCGTCGTGCTGTTCTCCGATATGGAGAGCTATCTGTACGATCAGGAGCTGCCCGTCTATGCGCGCCGGCTGCGCAGAAGCCATGTGCCGCTTCTCGTCTCCTTGAACGATCCGCTGCTGCACGAGTGGGTGCGAACCGAGCCGGTAAACCATCGAACCGCATATATTCAGAGCCTGGCGCATAAGTTTCGTCTGGACCGCAGCGAATACGTGAGTCAGATGGCCGGCTTGGGCATTCAAGTCATGGATGTGCCGGCGGATCGATTGGCGCTTAGCGCGGTCAATGAATACTTGGATTTGAAAGCTCGTAACGCGCTCTGAACCAGCCGTAAACGTAATAGAGAGCGAGCAGCAGCAGCGTGCCGCCGGCCGCGGCATACTTGACGCCCAGCGGCAGCTGCGACGGCGTAACGTATCCTTCGATGATGCCCGCGATCACGAACAGCGGAATCGTGCCGAGCAGCAGTTGTACCGATTCTTTAGCGGCCTGAAGGAATTGCCGCTTGCGGGGGTATGCGCCCGGAACGAAAAATCGGTACCCCATGTATAAGCCGGCTCCGCCGGCTATGAAGATCGCGGTCAGCTCGATGATGCCGTGAGGGAGGATGTACGCCCAGAAAACATAGCTCTCGCCGGCTTGCATGAAGACGGCCGCGAGGGCTCCGACGATCAAGCCGTTGTAGGCGAGCAAATACACGGTGCCAATCCCCAAGGTAACTCCGCTCACGAAGGCCAGCATGGCGACGCGTATGTTATTAATAAAGATTTCCGTGGAGACAAGCGGACTGTGCAGATCGCCGCGAGGAGCGTTCGTCGCAGCGGGATCGATCGCATTCGCGATATTCGCGGGCAGCACCAGATGCAGGTTGAGCGGATCCGACCCTACCGCTGCGAATCCGGCGATCATGCCCAGAAGGAACAGTGCCCCGGCAATGAGGATGAACGGCTGTCTCCGGCGAATCAAGGACGGAAAGTACGTGCCCAAGAAGCGGCAGATGCGGCCGGTGCCTTTGTCGGACTGCTTGTACAGCATGTGGTGCGCTCGGGCGACCAGGTGGTTTAAGTAAGTCGTGGTCGGATCGTTCGGCCACTGCGTTCGCACAGCTGACAAATGAGCCGCCGCCGATTTGTACAGCACGGTCAACCGGTCGATATCGCCCGCGCTAATCGGCCGACGAATATGATTCAATGCGCCGAGCAGCCGCTCGAGTTCGGACCAATCGTCTTTGTATCGCTGAATTCGCTGTGCGGGATCCATCGCTCAGACCTCCTATTTTTTATTATCCTACCATAAATTCCCGGAAACGAGGAGCATAAGAATGAGCTATCCGTTGGAAAAAGAAGTGTCGATCGTAACGCCTGAGCAGGTTCGGCTGGAGTTCCCTACGGCGGGAGTGGGGATGCGGGCCATTGCGCAGTTGATCGATATGCTGATTCTGCTCGCCCTCTACATCGCTCTTGCTTTCGCTTATATATTCGTCGAAAACAGCGATTACGCGATCGCAACGCTGCTCATTATCGGCGCGGTAGGCACGGGGGGTTATTACGTCGGATGCGAATACTTCATGGGCGGGCAGACCGTTGGCAAGCGTGCGGTCAGCATTCGCGTCGTGCAGATGGAAGGCCGGAACGCGGGGCTGCTCGCGGTCGTCATTCGCAATCTGTTCCGACTGATCGATATGCTGCCTGTCGGCTATTTTCTGGGGATGATCGTCGTCATGAGCAGCTCCAGGGACCGCAGAATCGGGGATATGGTGGCGGGAACGATCGTGGTCGTCGAGAAGGAGAAGGAGCGGCTGAAGCTGCGGAAGAAGATCGACAAGCGGATCGACCGGGTGCGAATGTCGCTGCCTCGCCAACAGTTGGATGAAGAAAGCCGCAGGGCGTTCGCGTATTCCGACTGGATGCTGCTCGCTGCCTGGGCAGAGCGGTTGCCATTCATCTCGCCGGAGCGCCTCGCACAACTTGGTCGGCCGATTGCCCAGCATTTCGCAGGCCGAATCGGCGTTGCCAAAGAGATCGCACCCGACGACACGCTGTTCCTGATCTGGCTGTACGAGCAGCTGCGCGGGGATTGGGAGGTGTAGCTGCGATAACTGGCTTGAACCCCGGTTCCGCAATCGGCTTCGTCCGGTACGGGGCGCGTAACAGGATGGCTGGCCCATCGCCCCACACCTGCGGCCTCTCGCAGTACACGCCGACGTTACAACTCGGTTTTTTCTCAGAAATGCAAATTCACTTTACCTCCAAAAGGTAATTTGCTCACTATGCAGGCGCACAGAATCATGGCCTGCTTCTTTCGCTTTCCCGATTGAGAGGATCATGACCGGTACATATCGTTCGTCGTCCAGATCAAATGCGCTAACAATCCGATCGCATTCAAAGCCTGCCATAGGATTCGTATCATACCCATGCGCGCGAGCTACCAGCATCAGCTGCATGGCAAATAAAATGGCATCGATTTTGGCAATCTCGATCTTTAATTCTCTAGGTAGATGAAGAGGTGGTTGAATATTTGCAGGATGTGAGAATGCTGCTCACGTTAGGTTTTACGATTCAGGAATTAATTCTGCTCGTCAATGAGAGCTCCCCTATAGAGAAGAAAGCGTTGGTGACGGGGAAAATTGAATATATTCAGAAGCTGGAAGCCAAATTGGAAGCATCGAAAATATTCTTAAGGGATGTGTTAGAGGGCAAAGCGAATTTTCAGACCCGATGCAGATCTAAGCATTAACCGTGGTATGCGGATATGATCATGATAAGGTAACGAAACAGAAGAAGACGACAGCCAAGATAAGAGGCTGGTCGTCTTTTTGGCGCTTTAATGTTTCTGTACCCACAAGAGGCGATTCGCCCCTATTTATGAGCAACTCGCCTTGTAGGAGGGGAGGACTACTTCCGGACTTTCGTTGATTTGTTCAAGTAATCGTTGGGTCGTGCGCTGGCTGGAGGGAGGCGTCTCGCTTAGAATCAGGGATATAAAGAGAAGAAGATGGTGAGGGAATGAAAAACAGCAAAGCGATAACGGAATCGGTGTGGGTTCGCTTTATCCGGCAATGGGAGTTTCAAGTGATGATCTGGCCGGCGCTCCTGTTCCTTATTATTTTCAGTTACGGTCCGATGTGGGGCGTATTGATCGCCTTCCAGGATTTCAATTTGTTCAAAGGCTTGTTCGAAAGTCCGTGGGTAGGCATGAAGCATTTCACGATGTTCGTCGAGTCGCCCGAATTCTGGGAGATTATGCGCAATACGTTCAGCATCAGCTTGCTGAAGCTGATCATCGGCTTCCCGGCCCCCATCATCCTGGCCCTGCTGCTTAACGAGGTGGGCGGATTGTTCAAGCGGGCGGTGCAGACGATTACTTATATTCCGCATTTCATGTCCTGGGTCGTCATCTCGGGCATGGCTTTCTCGATGCTGGCGGTCGATCAAGGCGCATTGAACAGCCTGCTGCTGGCGATCGGCTTGATCCAGGAGCCGGTCAACTGGCTGTCTACGCCGGATTATTTCTGGGGCGTACTTGTATCGCTTAACGTATGGAAAGAGATCGGCTTCGGTTCGATCGTCTATCTGGCCGCGATCGTAGGCATCGATCCGGCGCAATACGAATCGGCGTCGATCGACGGCGCGAGCCGGTTCAAGCAGATCTTCCTCGTGACGATTCCGAACATTATGCCGATTATGGTCATCTTCCTGATTCTTGCGATCGGCAACATTCTGAACGCGGGTTACGAGGATATCCTGGTCATGACCAAGCAGTTGAACAACGGCATCTTGCTCCCGGTTGCCAATGTCATCGATACGTACGTGTATCAGATGGGCATTCTAAACCAGCGCTACTCGTATTCCGCCGCGGTCGGGCTGTTCAAATCGTTGTTAAGCGTCCTATTGCTTGTCGTAGCCAACAGAGCGGCAAGAAAAATGGGCGACACGAGCTTATGGTAAGCGGCCGGAATCGAAAAACGAGGTGAGACGATGAAACTATCCGCTGGCGACAAAATCATGAAAACCGTCATCTATATTCTACTTTCGATATTGGCTTTCATTACTTTCTATCCGTTCTGGAATTCGTTAGTGCTTTCATTCAATGTCGGATCGGATACGGCGATCGGCGGCATTACGTTCTGGCCGCGGCAATTTACGTTCGAGAACTATGAGATCGTCTTTAAGGAAAAGCATATCTTCCAAGCGTATTTCATTACGATTGTCCGCACGGTAGTCGGCACGGCACTGGCTATGTTCTTTACGTCGATGTTCGCGTACGCGATGTCCAAGAAAGGCATCGTATTTAAGAAGACGTACACGATTCTGGCCGTTTTCACGATGTTTTTCAACGGGGGTCTCATTCCTTACTTTATTGTCGTCTATAACCTGCAGTTGTACGATACGTTCGCGTTTCTCGTGATGCACGGGATGATCAGCGTGTACAATATGATTATTTTTCGTACCTTCTTCATGAGTCTGCCCGACGGGCTCGAGGAATCGGCCAAGATCGACGGCGCGTCGAACTTCGGAATCTTCTTCCGAATCGTGCTGCCGCTGTCGGGACCGGTGATCGCGACGTTGTCGCTGTTCACCGCGGTGTTCCTCTGGAACGACTGGTTCATTCCGGCGATCTTCATCAGCACGCAGGACCTGATCCCGCTGCAGACGCTGCTCGTTCAGATCATCAATGCCGGCACGACGGCTTCGCTGATGAGCAATCTCAACTCGCATGCGGCGAGCATGGTGGCCAATTCGGTCACCGTCAAATCGCTGCAGATGGCGACAATGATGGTCGCGACGCTGCCGATTCTCATGGTCTACCCGTTCCTTCAGAAGTATTTCGTCAAAGGCGTCCTGATCGGCTCTCTGAAGGAATAGGCAGCAGAGCGCAAACCTTGGTTGTACAGGCGGCTGGCGATGCGCGTCGGTTGGCTTATAACATATCGAATACATGTTCGAGAGGAGAAGACAAATGAAAAGGGTAAACAAATCGTTGTACGGTCTGCTTGCATTAACGCTTGCATTAACGCTTGTCCTGGCCGCATGCTCGAGCAATAACGAAGGAAGCGGAAACGGGGGGCAGGCGTCATCTGCGCCGCCTGCGAGCGAAAGTTCGGCAAGTCCGGCGGAGAGCAAGGCTCCGGAAGGCGACGGAACGCCTCGCGGCAAGGTGAAACCGGTTACCTTCACACAATACGTCCATTACGACTGGTATACGGCCCCGACTTGGGAGGAGCGCCCGCATGGACAGTGGATCACGGAAAATCTGGGCGTCGTCATGGAGCCAATTCAATCGAACGGCGCGGCGGCGAATAAGCTGAACACCATGATCGTCTCCAATCAGCTGCCTGACGCGATCGTGCTGGATCGCGGCAAGGACGTGGATCGTCTGGTCAGCGCGGGCAAGCTCGTCGCGCTCGATCCGTATCTGGAGAAATATCCGGAGTTCGCACAGACGATCGGGGAAGAAACGCTCAACATGCTCCGCAGCGAAGACGGCAAGTTGTATCAAGTTCCGAACTGGTTCATCAACGGAGACCAAGGCAACGGCAATGCGGCCTACTTGATCAATCGTAAAATTCATAAAGAGCTCGGCTCTCCGCAACTGGAAACCTGGTCCCAACTGGAAGACTATCTGAGACAGGTCAAAGAGAAATATCCCGATGTCGTGCCGATTGATTTCGGCGAAGTGCGCGACGGCGAATCGCAACTTTTCGGATTGCTGTACAGCGGCTCGGCGGACGGCCGCACGCCGATGTTCGTCGGCAACGGCGTGCCGCAGGACGACAAGTTCCAGTCGATCTACGAGGACCAGGGTTTCGTCGACACGGCGCTATTCGCAAGCCGCCTGTTCCGCGACGGCCTGACTTCGAAAGACGCGTTTACACAGACGCGCGACCAAGTTCTCGAGAAGCTTAATAACGGTAAGATCGCCGTATTCGGCGCCTTCGACGCCGTTGTCGAAGGCATCGGGCGGGAAGCGAACAACATTCTTCGCGCTGCGGATCCGGAAGCGGGATATGACGTGATCTGGCCGTTCCATCAGGACGGCGTGGACAAAAACAAAGTATATCCGGGCGGCTATAATACGCTGGGCTGGAACGTAAACGTCATTACGACGAACGCCAAAGATCCGGAAGCGATCTTCGCTTACATGAACTGGGCGATCAGCGAGGAAGGGCAACAAATCTTCTTCTTCGGACCTCCGGGACTGTTCTACGACGAAGTGGTCGACGGCGTGCCGGTACCGAACGACGCATACAAAAATCGCGATCCGAAAGCGTACGACGAGCTGAAGATCGGCGAGTTCAACTGGTATGGCAATACGGTGTACGTCGATACGACGAAAGCGAAGCGCGAGCAGCTGCTTCCGGAAGAAGCGCAGGATTGGACGACGATCGCGCAATATACGGTATCGTTCCAGACGACGAGAAACGTAACGGAGTTCTCCAACCTGGATCCGGCTCCGGATAGCGACGAGGGGATTATTCAGCAGCGCTTCAAGGACCATCAGAAGCAAATCATCTCGAAAATCGTCTTCGCTTCGAATGATGCGGCCGTACTGAACATTATCGAAGGAGCAAAGACGGAAGCGGAGAAGCTGCAATATCAGAAGCTGCTGGACTGGAAGACGGCCAAGTGGCAAGATAATCTGAAGATCATGGGATTAAAATAAGAAAGGCATTTGAATCCGGAGAGGATATACTTAACGTATATCCTCTTTAGACATATATCGCAGCTTAAGTTCGACGCTAAGGAGATTAATCATGTACAAAGCGGTCCTGGTAGACGACGAACAATTCGATCTGATAGGCTTGCAGCAGCTCATCCCGTGGGAGGAACTCGGCATCGAAATCGTATTCAGCGCCAACAAACCGCTGGCGGCTCTCGGTTACGTTCAGGACAACGAAGTCGATATTCTCATATCCGACATCCGAATGCCCGTTATGTCGGGACTGGAGCTGACGCGGCTGTGCCTGCAGCGGCAGCCGGAGCTGAAGACGATCTTCATTAGCGGATACCAGGATTTCGAATATGCCAAAGGCGCGCTGCAGCTAAAAGCGGACGGATACATTCTGAAGCCCGTCGACGATGATGAAGTGACGGACCTGCTGCGCAAAGTCGTGGCCGAGCTGGACAATCGGACGCGCAAGACTGCCGGGCCTGATCTGGTGGATTTCGATTTCGTTCGGCAGGACTTTCTGCGTCACTTGCTGGAAGACACGATCGACGATGCCACCATTCATACTTTCCTGTCTCAATATCCGATCAAGCTGCCGCAAGGGACGGTACACGCCGCCGTGATCGAGATCGACAATGCGAGAAGCATGCAAGGCGGGGCCCGGCAGGCGGACGCGCTCGACCGAGCGTTGGGCAGGATCGAAGCCTTCGCGGCGGAGCACGAGCTGGGTCTGGAGTGCCGGCTGGCGCAGAATCGGATCGCGTTGATCTATGCCGGCGGAGATACAGAACGGCTTGATGCGCGGATGGAGGAGCTGCTGGGGGAAATCCGGAGCAATGAAGTCTATACCGCAACCGCCGCATACGGCACCAGCGCCGCCTCGCTCTCCGAATTGCACGAATCGTTTCGCGAAGCGAAGGAATTGATCGGATGCAAGATGTTTCTCGGCAAGGACAGGCTCATTAAGCCCGGCGCGCTGGAACAGGTCATCGTGAAGGATACGAAGGATGTCAACGCGATACTCGATCAATTGTTCGTGGCGATTAGCTCGTACGGACTTGTGGAGATCTGCGACCGAATCGACGATCTGTTCGACACGGTCAACCGTTATTCGGAGCCGGTCAAGGTGCGTCTGTTCTCCATGCAAATTCTCTCCAGGCTCGAAGGCTACTTGAACGGGAACGGCGAATCGCTGCAATCGACATTGTCCGGCTATTCGGAATGGGGCGGCGATAATCTGGCTTATCTGGAGACGATCGAGACGATCGAGGATATGAAATCCTGGCTGCGGCGCACCGCCTTCGAGGTTTCCGAATCACTGTATAGAAGGAAGCAACTCAAGGAGTGGCGGCTGTTTCCCGAGATTCAAGCTTACGTGCTTTCCCGGATGTCTGAGATGATCACGTTGAAGGAAACGGCCACCCATTTCGCTTATTCGCCGAATCACTTCGGTTATTTGTTCAAGGAGCAGGTCGGCATGAGCTTCAACGATTACATCGTGAAGGAGAAGCTGGAACGGGCCAAGGAACTGCTGCAATCCCCTCGGATGAAAATATACGAAATCGCTGAAGCGGTCGGCTACAGCAGCTTGCCGTATTTTAACCGCACCTTCAAGGAAATGTTCGGCATGACGCCGGGAGACTACAGAAAGCAGGGCTGAGACGACGATGAGCGAATTGAGCCAAGCGACCAAGTCGAAGTACGTGCCGATCCGGTACAAGCTTCTCGCATCGTATTTGATTCTCGTGCTTATTCCGGTCATCGTGATCGGCGCTTACGCATACCTGACTTCTTCGAAAGAAATCGAGCAGAACACGAGAGACAACCTGGACGTGGCCGTCCATCAGATTGCGAACAATATGCAGTTTCGCGTGGACGATGTGAGCCGAAGCGCCGAAGCCGTCTATTCGGACCAGACGTTGTCGCGTTACCTCTCGGGTTATTTTCTCGATTGGGAACGCCATCAAATTACGACGCAATACATCTTGCCGCGGCTGGAGGCGGCCTCTCAGCTTCCGAAATCCAAAGTGCGGCTGACCGTCTATCTGAACAATCCGACGATCGGCGAGGTGTACTACCTGGAGACGGAGCAGGTGCTGGAAGCCGGAGAGCGTCAGTACGAAATCAAGCACGCGAGCCGGGTCGACGGGGAACCGTGGTTTCGGGAGTCGCTGCAGCTTTCTCCGGTCGATTTTCAATGGAGACAGGTGGAGTTGGACCAGAAGTACGGGTATATCTCGTTGCTGAGGCCGCTGATCAATTACGATACGTTCGAGCTAATCGGTCTCATACGCGTATCGGTCAAGCTGAAGGATCTGTTCGAGGGCACTGCGTTTGGCGAGCTGGGCGACAACTAGCGGCTATTTGTCCTGGACGGCGGCGGGGGGAGGCTGTATCCGGACGAGGCGGCCGAAGGCGAGGAGGAGCGCGGGGAGATCAACGAAACGGACTACATCCGGATCGAGAAGAGCCTCGGCGACATTCCCGCAACGGTAGTCGCGCTTGTTCCGGTCGATTCGATTCGGGAACAGCTGCAGAAGGTGCAGACGTTAACCGTGTTCGTATGCTTGCTCAGCATCGTTGTGCTGACGCTGGCCAGCTTGTTTATTTCGAAAATGTTTTCCAAACGGTTCATGAAGCTGATCCATTCACTGCAGGCTTTCAAGGAGGGCGATTACGGGCGGAGAATCGGATACAAGGGAAGGGACGAATTCGCCGATATCGCGGAGTCGTTCAACGATATGGCGGCGACAACCCAGCAACTGATCGACGAAGTATACGTGAGCAAGCTGGAGAAGAAGGAGGCGGAGCTGCAAATTCTGCACGCTCAGATCAATCCGCACTTCCTGAACAATACGTTCTCGTCCATCAGCCGGATGGCGAAGCTCGGGGAGATCGCCAAGCTGCACGAGATTATCCGGGAGCTGGCGAAGTTCTACCGGCTGACGCTGAATCGCGGAGAGATGCTCATCTCGATCGAGAAGGAAGTCCAGATTATCGAATCGTACCTCAACATCCAGAATATCAAATACGCAAGCCGGATTCTCACGAGCATCGATATCCAACCGGGAACGGAGCGTTACGAGACGGTCAAGTTCGTTCTGCAGCCATTTGTCGAGAACGTGCTGGAGCATGCTTGGTACGATGATGAGATCTCGATCGATATCCGGATCGAGCGTCAGTCCGATACGATCGTCATGACGGTCAGCGACAACGGGCTCGGCATGAAGCAGGAGACGATCAACGCCATTCTGGGGGCGGGAACGGAGAAGATCGGCTACGGCATACGCAACGTCGATGAACGAATCAAGCTGCATTACGGCAAAGATTACGGAGTCGATATTCAGAGCGTCGTCGGTCAAGGCACGCAAGTGAGGATCGTCCTGCCGGTTATCCCGTTAATATCGGCTGATTCATAACTCGATGCGAAGGAGCTGTATCAGGTCTCGGGGAGATCGCCCCTCCCCATATGGATCGCCCGATGTGCGATCACGATCGGCGGAGACGCGTTAGCACGAGAGCTAGAAGACCGGCGATGATGCCCCATATCGCATTGGTGACAAGCACGCTGACGATGGCTAAGGGGTTCAAGATCGGCCCCTGCAGTTGGCCGCTCAGAATCGGCGATAGAATGGCGCTGAGAACAATGGCCAACAGACCGTAGGCGATGCCGGCGAACATCAGAACGACAATCGGTTGGCGAACGCGAGCGTATACGACTGCCGCGATCCAGACAAGCGTAATGATCGCTGTAGCGGAGAGGCTCGCGACCGGTTGGCCGATTTGCTCCGACAGGCCGGTTATGCTCATGATTGGCCTGATGCATGCGATGACGGCCAGAACGACGATAAGCTTCTTATGCTTTTTTGCTTCTTCTATTCTCCTAACCTCCTTCTGCTGTATGTTCACTTTTCCCAGTCTAACAGCCTGATGTTGCGAACTTGTTGCGATCGGTTACGGATCCTGTGAAATATGAATTCGTTAGGCCATCATGTCCTCTACTGAACTAAAGTCTCCAACTCCGGCTGCAATTTGTTCCGAAGAACGTACAGCATAGCGGCGCCGACCAGGAATGCGACGGCGTCCGCGATGACGAGCGACCAGACCACCCCGTGAAAGCCGTTTATTTGATTGGCGATATAGAGCACGGGAATCAGAGTAACTCCTTGAATTATCGACATCACAAACGCGGCGGTTCCTTGCGCTGTGGCCTGGAAGATCCCCGTAAACAACGTGGTCATTCCCGTAATGAGCAAGGATAAGAACGTCACATGCAGAATGTAGCTGCCCATCTCGATGAGCTGCAGGTCATTCGTGAACAAACCGATTAAGTGGTCGGAAATCAGATAGACGAGGATGCCGAACACGACGGCCAGCGCGACGATCGCTTTGATCGTGAATCCGATCGTTTGTTTCATGCGCAATTTATTCGCCGTGAAGGAGAAGGCAATCAGCGGCACGACTCCTTCGCACAAGCCCATCAGAATAAACTCGGGAAATTGCAACAAGCGCGAGGATATTCCGTGAGCTGCTACGGCAGAATCCCCGTATTCCACAAGAAAATGATTAAGAATGAGCGACATGGCGCCCAGGAAGACACTCATAATAAAGACGGGAACGCCGATTTTGAGTACATTGCTCAGAATAGCCTTGGTCACCTTGAACCATCGGATGGAGGCTGTTAAGAATCGGCTCTTGTATCCCATATGGAAGGCGTAGAACGCGCTCGCAATCAAGTTGGAGACGACCGTAGCGGACGCAACGCCGATTACATCCCAATGGAGCGCGAAGACGACGATCGCATCGAGAATAATGTTGACGACAACGCTGAGAATCATACCGATCATCGACGTGATTGCCGCGCCTTCCGAGCGGACAAGGTTCTCCAGTGTGAAGAATAGGACGACGAACGGCGAACCGATAAGCATGATCGTGACATAGTCCTTCGTAAATCCGAAGGACTCGGACGTTGCCCCCAGGCCATGAACGATCGGATCGATCAGCGGGAGGCCGACGGCCATCACGATGACTCCGAGAGCTAAGCTGATGTAGAAGGCGAATGAAGACACATGCTTGACCTCATCGTATTTTTTCTCTCCCAGCAGACGGGAGATGAACGTGCCGCTGCCCATGCCGATCAAGTTGCCCAGCGCCATAACGACCGCGAACAACGGCAAGGTGAGCGCCAGTGCGGTTAACATGGCGGTATCGTGAAGCGTACCCAGGAAATAGGCGTTCAAGATGGAGTAGATCACGCTCATTGACGTGCCCAGCATCATCGGTACGGCGAAGTGAGCTACGGCTTTGGCGACCGGCGCTTTTTCGAAATAATGGAGGTTTTGTGCATCCATGCGGATCACTTCTTTCTTTGTTTTGTCAGTCTAACGGTGTTAGGTTGAACCTTACAGTGTTAGATGATATCATGAACCTATAGACCTGTAAAGAACAAACTTACACCGTTAGATAGAAGGGCGGATGGCGTTGAAAAAACAGCAGCCTCAGATATCGGAGGATAAAATTCTGGAGGCCTCATGGGAGCTTCTGGGGGAGGAAGGAATCGAGAAGTTCAGTATGAGACGGTTGGCCGACCGGCTGGGAATTCAGGCTCCCTCTCTGTACTGGTACTTCAAGAGCAAGCAAGATCTCTACCAACGTCTGGCCAACCAGGTGTCGAAAATGATTCTGGAGGAGTTCCGGTCGGATGGAGACTGGAAGGAGCAGTTGGCGGAGCTTGCAAGAACGGTAAGGAGCGTGCTCTGCCGCTACCCCTGCTCCACGCAGCTTATGATGCTGACGCTGCCTCACGAGCCGGACTACATCCGTTTCACCAACCGTACGCTGCTCTGCGTGGAATCGACGCCGCTGGAGCCTGAACAGAAATTCCAGGCGGTGCTTACGGTGTTGAACTATGTGTTCTACTTCGTTCTGGACGATTATCAGCATCAGCGCAATGTGACCACAATCCTTAAGGAGCAGAAAGTGCTTCCGGGCGACGAGATGATCCGTCTTCTGGACACGATGACCGAGACGGAAGCGGGGCTGTTCAAGAGGATGTTCAAGAACGGCTTGTTCGAGCTGATGGGGACGGATGGAGCGTTCGAATTCGGCCTGAAGCTGATTCTGTCGGGGATAGAGCAGGTGATCAAGGAGCAGTAAAAGCAGGAATAGCTATAGGAGTCGCCGCGGAGCCACGCTCTGGTCACGTTGCGCTTGGATAAGGAGTGTTCATCAAGTGGCTCGACAACGATATTTCAATACGGACCCGGCAGCGATACCGAAAACCTTCAAGGAAGTGCGCCGCTGGCAGAAGGAACGCAAAGGGAAGATCAAAGATCTAAGCTTCCGGATCGGACAGGCCGAGCATAAGCGGCCGTCGCTGCTGGGCAGCAACCGAAGCGAACTGACGATTACCTGGATCGGGCACTCGACGTTTCTTGTGCAGATCGGCGGGTTAACGATTGTAACGGATCCCGTATGGGCTAACCGAATGGGATTTGCGCGCAGACTTGAAGAACCGGGACTCGGGCTGGACGAGATCCCGCCGGTCGATGTGATTCTGCTCTCGCATTCCCACTATGATCATCTGCATACCGGTTCTTTGAAGCGGTTAAAAGGCTCGCCGGTCGTGCTCGTACCGGAGGGTCTTGGCGGCATGGTGCGAAAGCTTAGGCGGGGGAGTCAAGTACAAGAGCTGCCTTGGTGGGGACATGTGAGCATCGGCAGCGTAGAGTTTCATTTCGTGCCCTCGCAGCACTGGACAAGGCGTACGCTCACCGATACGAATACGTCGCTGTGGGGCGGATGGGTAATCAAGCGTGCGGAGGCGTCCTTGGCCAACGATGATCCAAAGGACGAATCGATTTATTTTGCCGGAGACAGCGGTTATTTTTCCGGCTTTGGCGACATCGGGGCGAAGTTCCCGAACATGACTTACGCGCTTATGCCGATCGGCGCTTATGAGCCCGAGTGGTTTATGGGCACGCAGCACGTAACGCCGGAGGAAGCGGTTCAGGCTTTCCTTGATGTGGGGGCGAAGCGGTTTATTCCCATGCATTACGGGGCGTTCCGGCTGGCCGACGACACGACGAAGGAAGCGTTGGATCGCTTGCTGGCGGAATGGGAGCGAAGAGCCTTGGACAGAGACCGTCTGAGGCTGTTCAAGCATGGGGAGACATTAGTTCATGTGGCAGAAAGAGAAGATGAGGGCTCATCTTAGGCGGTCCTCGACCAAAAGAGCAGTCCACAAGGTCAGTGCAGCGACTGGCTTCGGGTGGACTGCTCTTCTTGTTTGACTATTGCCGGAATTTAGCCATCCATGCGACGAAGTTGTGTATCACGGAATCGATGAACTTTACCGTGTTTTCGTCCGTCAAAGTACCTTCGGCGTCGAACTTGGTATGCGCTGCGCCCACGTAGACTTCATTGCCGATAAGTACGGGGGAAGCCACGCCGCCGGCAAACAAAATATCCCGCAAATGCATTTGCGCCTTTACCGTTCCCAGAATGCCCATAGAGGCGCCCATAATCAGGGAAGGTTTGCCGATCATGACTTTGTCCACGCGCGACAGCCAGTCAATGGCGTTGATCAGGACGCCCGGAGCGGTACCGTTATATTCAGGCGTCAGCCACAGAACGGCTTCGGCCGCTTTCACTTTGGCTTTGAAATCGACGACCTCATGCGGGGGTTCATTTTCGATATCTTGATTGTACATCGGAATGTCGTTCAGCGTTACAATCTCGAGATCGATTGTCTCCGCATAGCGGGCTTTGACGAACTCGGCGAGCTGCTTGTTATAAGAATTTTTGCGAATACTGCCTACGATAGCGACGACTTTCATTTTGTACAGCCTCCAATGATGTTCGAATGTGTCGGTAGTTTAGAACAATCCATTCCTATAATCGCTATAGGCTTGCAAGATCTCTTCTTCCGTGTTCATGACGAAGGGACCCCGTGCAACGACGGGTTCGCGAACGGGTTCGCCGGCATACAACATAACGCGCATCGGGCTCTCGGCATGAATCTTCAGCTGACTCTGTTCGGAGTTATCTGCCGATCCCATCCATAGCATCTGTCCTTTTGCCCCGGGTGCGGCATCCGCTCCGAATGTCCCCTGACCTTCTAAAATGTAGAGAAAGCCATTGTAGCTTCCCGGGAATTGCGGAGAGACCGTTGCTCCTGCTTCCAGGCGTATTTCCAGCATCGTTACCGGGGTTACGTTGATCGTGTTAGCGGCTGTACCGCCGTAAGAACCGGAGAATATCCGAACTTGGGCGCCTTCCTCGTTAACGACGGGCATGTCATTCTTCCGTAGGTCCTGGTATCTGGGAGCGGTCATCTTCGACGTCGAAGGGAGGTTAATCCATAATTGAAGAAGATCGACTTCCTCATCCTGGGCCGCATCTTCGACATGTTGGACGCCTTTCCCTGCGGTCATCCACTGTGCATCGCCGGGATGAAGGACTCCTTTTCCATGCTTGTTGTCATAGTGATTGAGATGGCCGTCTATTAGAAAGGTGACAGTCTCTATTCCGCGATGGGGATGAAGGCCGAATACGCCGCTCCGCATCCGATCGTGAGCCATGAGCAAGAATGGATCGTATTTTTCCCAATTCCCTGGTTCCAATACGACAGCTACCGAATGGATGCTGCTATTGCGCCGGAAAACGGGTGTATCGGCACTTAGGATGTTGCGTTCAAAAACAGATGGAGTGGTCACGACTGTGTACCTCCTTGAAATCTAATTTTTCAATTACTAAAATTAAGTTACTATAATTCTTGTCTCATTATATCCCGCTATACGGGAATGATGAAGTAGGCACCTGAATGTAACAGGGTTACTTCAATGTAACTAGGGTAAGCGAGGGGAGCACCATGGACAAAAGACCGGACAATTGCAAAGTCGCGACGGCGCTGGAGACGATTGTAGGCAAATGGAAGATCGCGATCATGCTTAACTTGCTTCATAACCATACGTTGAGGTTCAGCGAGCTGCAGCAGGCTATGCCCGGCGTCACCAAGAAAATGCTCACCGCTCATCTGCGCGAATTGGAGGAAGAGGGGATCGTCAAGCGCGTGGTTTTCCCGCAGGTTCCCCCGAAGGTCGAGTATTCCATGACGGAGTACGGTGCCACGCTTCAGACCATCCTCCATTCCTTGCATGAATGGGGCGAATCCCACTTGGAGAGAAGGCTGAAGTTGCAAGGATCATCAAGGAACGGCGTTGACAAGACACCAAAGGGTGTCCTATAATAAAAAACGTCACCAAATGGTGTCTGATTGGATGCGACAGATCAGATCCTACATAGGAGAGGGTGTTGTGAGCGAGAATAATCCGTTGCGGGACGTGTTTCATGCGATTGCCGATCCGACGAGACGCGCGCTCATCCGTCTGCTGGCGGAGGCACGGGAGCTGCCGCTTCATGAGCTTACGATCCATTTTCGGATGGGGCGCACCGCGGTATCCAAGCATTTGACCATATTGAAGGAAGCGGGCCTGGTGCTTGACCGCAAGGTTGGCAGAGAAACGTTATTCAGGCTCAACGCCGCTCCTCTCCGGGAAGTTCAGGATTGGGCGGCCGACTACAGCAAGTTCTGGAGCGCCAACTTGCAGCGCTTGAACCGACTATTAGAGGAGGAAGAACAATGAGCATGAAGTTGACTTTGGACTTTCAGTACACAACGACGATCGAGAAGCTGTGGAACGCGTTGACCGATTCAAGCAAGCTTGCGAAGTGGGTGGCCAACATTCAGACCGGGGTGCCGATGGAGAACGACTTCAAGCCCGTCGTCGGACACCGTTTCCAGTTCCGCACGGAGCCGAGCGAATGGTGGGACGGCATAATCGAAGGCGAGGTACTGCTTGTGGACGCGCCGAACAAAGTGTCCTACACGTGGGGGACCGGCGATGAGCGGCACACGATTACTTGGACACTGCAAGAGCTGGGAGACGGCAAAGTGAATCTTCATCTCGAACAAGTCGGATTCTCGAACGCTCAAGCGTTCGGAGGTGCGAAGTACGGCTGGAGCAAGTGGTGCGGCAACCTCGAGCAAGTCGTGGCCTAAGCCAAGCGTTAAGGTGTACGAGGTAGCCAGTCAAGTGGGATATAGCAACTGGAAGCATTTTAGCCGCGTGTTTAAGCAGCATACGGGCTACGGCCCGGCCGATTACAAAAATCGCATTTTCGTCGACCGAGTCGGGTATCAGCACGAGCTGTGAACGCGGTGAAAATAAGCGGGGCTTATCCGATTAAGAACGTGTCGGATAGGCCCCGCTTATCATTTTTGCAGGATCGCGTCGAGGGATTAGAATGGCAATTTCCAATATTCGCTCACATCGGGAGATTCCAGCTCAAGCTGCACTTCCACATTGCCGAGCGCGTACCAACCGTCCTCTTGCCGCCCGGTATTGGCCAATTGAATAGCCGGCTGGCCGGTATGCGGATTGAGAATCGCAATTTCGAACTGGTAATGCCCCAAAGGCATATCCGCCGGAATCCAGATCGCGTTGTCGTAGATGCTGTCGCCCGGAAGCCACTTATTGATATTGGCGTCCGTGAAGAAAACCTTATGATACTGATCGTTTTTCAGACGCAGCGCGAGCGGGAACTTCTTGTAGCAAGGCGCGACGCCCAGGTTCTCCCACCAGGAAGCGAACGCAAGCTTGCCGCCCGGCTTCACCGCTTCAGGGAAGGAGAGCTTGCGCAAAGCGAGGCGATACCCCATCCGTTTCAGCCAGCGGTCGATATGCGGCTCCCATTCCTTCGGAACCGGCGAAGATTTGGCGTTGAAGGAAGAAATATGCCATTTCAGCGATTGGTCGATAATATAATCGACATCCCATCCTTTGTCCTTCCAGTGTTGAATGACCCAGCAAACCTCCAATGAAACGGGGGCCTTCTGCCAAGCGTCCTGCATGCCCGAGCGGATAAGCTGCTGCGGATAATAATCGTGCATATGCGACCAGTCGTCTACATGGTCCCATGCTTTGCCGCACACGTCTCCGAGGCAATCGACGCGCCAACCGACATTGGCCTGGGACAGCCCGAAGCCGTTCGTCTTGTCATCGGTCAGCAGCATGATGAGCGGCGTTTCTTTGAAGGAGTCCGTATACGCGCTGACTAGCGCCTCTCTCGCTGTCTGGCTCAACAGATTGGAGCCGATGCCTTCTCCCCACGAGCCGACGATGGACAGATCGATGCTTTCCATGTCCGGGTGACCGTCATACCGACTGCCCAGAGCGCGAATAAAGCGTCCGAAATGTTCGGCGTAAGTCGGGTCCTCGGGATCGACCATCCAACCCGGACCGTCATCGAACCTTGGAGGCGGCGTCCCCAACGCTTCGCGATACCACGCAGGAACATCTTCTTTATCATTAGCGCCGTACGGAGCTATGCGAAGCAATAGGGTTTGCTTGCGCTGGCGTGCCGTCGCAATCGCATGATCGATCAAATCCCAGCGATAGTTGCCCTTCTCCGGCTCCATGTATTTCCAATAGACTCTGAAATAAGCGATCGTCGTTGCCGGATGGTTCTCGTTTTCCAAATTGCCGTCGAAGTCTTGATACACAATCGGAGACCCTTCGGTCCACCCCGTTCCTTCGTTCAGCTTATCTCCGTTAAACCGCTGAAAGGTCATAAATCCGATACCCGGATTAATTAGAACGTCGTCGATCAGCTTCGGTCTGGCGTTAATGATTTTACAGGTACCCATATCGATCTACCCCTTCCGGTGACTTACTTTTAATCGTAAACCAGATCCACGGTATCGCAATTTTAATTTGTTGATATTTTTTGTGATTTGTTTACTCCTTTCCCTTTACATGCACGCAGAGCTGCTTTCGCTAAGGAGACATATGTCGTCCGATAAGCTGGGATATTGGACCCTGCTGCCTGATTTTTGAATGTGATACGATATGCGGACAGAATAGAAGATGGAAAATGAATCCGATCGATTAGAAGAGAGGATGGAGCTCTTGCCAAATGTTATTGAATATGAGGATCGTGGGAGGGTTTGAAGAAGGCACGAGTATCGGATAACACTCTTTTCACATTGCCGGGTTTCGCCCCTTGGTTCCGTGGATGTATAATCGTGGAAGAGGCTCAGACTACGTATGATCCAGGCTCAAAGTGAAAAAGAAAGGATGCGGATGATGAAACTAAATCATTTGAATCTGACGGTGACGGATGTGTCTGCTTCACGCGAGTTTTTGGAGAAATACTTTGGCATGAAATGCGTAGGAAGCCGAGGGAACGCATTCGCAGCCATGTTCGACGAAGGAGGCTTCGTTCTGACGTTGATGAAGGGAAAAAACGTGCAATATCCGGAAACGTTCCATATCGGCTTCCCTCAGGAGAGCGAAGAGCAAGTGAACCTGATCAATCAACGATTAAAGGACGACGGTTTTGAAGTGGACCCTCCGCAGCATGCGCATGGATATACGTTTTACGTAGAAGCGCCTGGAGGATTTACCGTTGAAGTATTATGCTAATAATAGCAGTAAATCCAGGCACTCAGGCATAAGGGTTCGCCTGTCCCAAGGAGGCCAAGATGAACGAAACCGCATCAGAGCTTCAGCTATTCGAGAGCTTAAAGCCGGAGCTGACATCGTTCTGTTACAGAATGCTAGGATCTATCGATGACGCGGACGATGCCGTTCAGGAAACCTTTATTCGCGTATGGCAGAATTGGAGCACGTTCCGACAGGAATCCTCGTCCAAAACATGGATCTATCGCATCGCATCCAACTTATGCATGGACAAGCTAAGGCAGGCCAAACGCCGGGTTCGTCCCGTTGATCTATTCGCTCCTGCGGCATCGATCGACGTGCCCCGCGAAACATTGCCCGATTCCGCTTGGATTTGGCCGGCCCCCGACTTCTCGGACAGTCCGGAAGATCGTCTCATTCGCAAAGATACTCTTCAGCTCTGTTTTATCACCCTCTTCCAAATGCTCCCTCCCCGCCAGCGTGCGGTTCTGATTTTGAAGGACGTGTTCGAATGGTCTTCCAAAGAGATCGCAGAAACGTTAGGAATGTCGCCGGCGGCGGTCAACAGCGCCCTGCAGCGAGCCAGAGAAACGATGGAACGGGAGAAGCTTCAATCCGACGAGCTGGACATGATGCAGGCCGAACCCGATCGTGAGCTGTTGTCCCGGTACGTGGAAGCCTTCGAACAATTTGATATCCAGGCGCTGGTATCGTTGTTCCATGAGGAAGGCCGTCTGTCGATGCCGCCTTTCGCCATGTGGGTACAGGGACAAGACGACTTGTCCAAGTTTTTCACGCTTACTCGCGGGCATTGCGAAGGGTCCAGGTTTTTGCCGGTTACGGCCAATGGCGGGTATCCCGCTTTCGCGCAGTATGTGCCAAGCGGCGAAGAACCCTGCCTGGTGCCTTGGGGGATTCACATCGTCGTGATGAAGGACAAGAGAATACACCACTCCCAAATTTTCATTCATTCCAAATTATTTTCCCGATTCGGGCTTCCTGAACGAATAGACCGATGAATATTGGAATCCGGCTTCGTCTATAGAAGTGTGAATCAAAAAAATACGACAATAATGAATGAGGTGTCCTTCAAAATGGAAACGAATCAATCGACGAAAGTAACCGTGCAAGCAGTTATTCAGGCTCCCGTAGAAAAAGTGTGGAAGTATTGGACCGAGCCGGCCCACATCACGAAGTGGAATCAGCCTTCGGAGGAGTGGCATGCGCCAAGAGCGGAGAACGATCTGCAGGCCGGCGGCAAGTTTCTGACCAGACTGGAAGCGAAGGATGGCAGCATGGGCTTCGATTTTGCCGGAGTCTACGATGCGGTGAAGCAGCATGAGGCCATTTCGTACACGCTGGAGGACGGAAGAAAGGTCGACATCACCTTCGCGGCGCAAGGAAACGAAACGAAGGTTGTTGAAATTTTCGATGCCGAGAGCACCCATCCCGTCGAATTCCAGCAAGCCGGCTGGCAGGCGATTTTGGACAGTTTCAAGAAGTATACGGAAGAATCGTAAATACAACAAACACGGGCGCCCAATAGGGCGCCTGTGTTGTGGAGCGCCGATGAATTTGCAGAGGCCGGAGCGTCTATACTTATGAATCAACTCAAACCTGAGGAGGAATAATCGATGACGCTTAAGCTAACCCCTTATATTACGGTGGAAGGACGCGCGAAGGAAGCGATCGAGTTTTATGTACAAGCCATTGGCGCGGAGGTTCTCTCCATTGCGACTTACGGGGAAATGCCGAGCATGCCGAGTACGTTCACAGACGATCTGAAGAGCCTTGTGGCGCATGCCAAGCTGAAGATCGGTGAATCGGAGCTCATGATTTCGGATGCGCCGGGCGGTTCGCCTATTGGCGCCGGGAAGCGGGTGACCATCTGCATTACAACGAACAGCGTGGACAAGTCGAAAAAGATATTTGAAGCTTTGCGGCAGGATGGACAAGTCAACATCCCGTTTCAAGAAGAGGTTTTCAGCGCCGGGTTCGGCGATGTAACGGACAAATTCGGCGTGACCTTTCAAGTCTATACGGAGCTTGATTCCTAGAACGTACGGTTTAAGAGTCGCCCTAACGATGGTGCGGCTCTTTTTACTTCGGATAAACTTGATTCTTCTCGAATAAATTCTTCACCTGCTCGGCCATGAATGCCGCGGAATGCGGCATTTGATGACGAATCCACCATTCCACGACGCCAATGAAGGCCGAGGCCAGAAACTGCGCTTTAATCTCCTTGTCGGCAGCGGCATCCTCGGTGTCGCTGTCCATCTTTTTAACCAGATTATCGGACAAAAAATGCAGCAACCGATCCCGGAATAGAATGACTCTTTCATTGGAGAACATAGCAAAGAAAAAGCGGAAATGCTCGCGAAAATATTCGAACACCGGCAGAGGCTCGTGCACCATCCCTTGACCGGCCGGATTCGCTTCCCGGTTCCTGCACAACGAGATAAACTCGTTGACATGATCTTCGATGCACTTGTCCAACAAATCGTACTTATCCGCATAATGCAAATACACCGTCCCGCGGTTCACGTTGGCACGATCCGCGATTTCGTTGATGGTGATTTGGTCGAACTCCTTTTCCGAGAACAGCTCCAGAAACGCCTTCGTGATCGATTGTCTGGAACGCAGAATGCGGCGGTCGGTTTTAACGGCGTTTTCCATTCGTTACGATGCTCCTTAAGATAATCAACAATAGAGATGCCGGTGTTGGATATGGAACAGGATCGTATCCATTAACCATTGAGTATGCGGCGATTGTATCTATAATGTTAATCAACGGCCGTTAAATATTCAACGCATGTCGTATAAAGGAGCATCTGAGGATGGAAAATATAAAAAACAAAGTTGTCGTCATTACGGGAGCATCAAGCGGGATCGGAGAGGCCGCAGCGAAGCTGATCGCCCAGCACGGCGCGAAGGTGGTATTGGCAGCCAGAAGAGAGGAGCGTCTTCGCGCGATCGTCGATGACATTATCCGAGACGGCGGCGAAGCCGTGTCTGTCACAGCGGACGTCGTATCCGCCGAAGACATGCTGAAGCTGGCCCAGACCGCCCTCCAGAAGTACGGTCGAATCGATGTATGGGTGAACAACGCGGGCATTATGCCGAACTCCAGATTGAATGAATTGCGAGTCGACGAGTGGGACCGAATGATCGACGTGAACGTCAAAGGCGTCCTGTATGGCATCGCTGCGGCGCTGCCGATCATGCGCGAGCAGCAGTCCGGTCATGTGATCAACCTGTCCTCGACTGCCGGTTATGAAGTAGCTCCGACGAGTGCCGTATACTCGGCTACCAAATTCGCCGTCAGAGCCATCACGGAAGGACTGCGCTTGGAAGAAGCGGCGGCATCGGGCATCCGGACGACGCTGATTGCTCCAGGCCTGACGCGAACCGAGCTTCTGGACAGCATTACGAGCCCGGAAGTGCAGATGATGGCCAAGCATATCGGCGATAAAGGAATATCTCCGTACAGCATTGCCCGAGCGATCGCGTTCGCCATTAACGAGCCTGACGATACGTTGATCAGCGAGATTATGGTGCGGCCGACCGCGATGTAACATTAAGCCGTAACCCAACGACAGCAGGCTGCCGAGCACATCGGCAGCCTGCTTGCATGTGGTTTCATCGTCCGTCGTTCACGAACGCTTTGCCGTAATGATCTACTGCGAAGCTGAACAGAACCTTCATCATAAACAGGATACCCACGATCAGCATATAGAGCTGCACATCGGGCAATAAAGACGTGCCGCCGATACCGGCGCATAGCAGCAAGCCTGCAACGAACAACTGCGATCGTTTTCCGGCAAGGGCGTTAACGACGAACGCGCCCGCTATCGTATAAGACCAGACCGCTATCGAATACCCGATATCCGTATTTAACAGCAGCGCAACCAGGACGACATGAACATGAACAGCGATGAAGAGGAGGCGATTGCGCTTGCGTGCAGCATAGAAATTGCTCGTCGAAGCGGTAAAATTGGCTATGCAGCCGGCAAATATATCGAAAATAAGAACCAAGGCCAGGGCGCTGCGCCACACCGGCAACGAATTCGTAAGCTCGGGAAACCGCAGCCCTAACGCGGCGGTAAGCAGGCCGCCGAAGAGCAGGATAGCCGCGATTGCTCCGACAGTTTGTCTTTCCCCGAAGATATCATGCAAAGACTTCGGAATCCGTAAGGACTTCACTTCACACACTCCCAACGTAATGGATTTCTCGTTCACGATAGAGTTTTAGAGTATTTGTTTATTATGACTACAAAATTATTATAAATATGGCATTTTGGATTTGCAATAGTTTTATACTTGGATAATTGATTTACTCTAAAACCTGGGCTACACTAAAGCTTGAGGTGGGGTAGATGAACGGCTTTGAACGACGGAAAGAGAAAAAAATCCAGCAGATCTATCAAGCATCGCTTCAGTTGTTTTCCAAATACGGCTTTCAGAAGGTCAGCGTGAACGAGATCGCCCAGACGGCGCAAGTCTCGCCGGCCACCATCTACAATTACTTCGGTACCAAAGAGCAGCTTTACGCCGAAATGCTCATGAACTGGATGGACAAGCAGCTGGGGCAGTACGACGAGATTCTGGATTCGGCGCTGAGTTTTCCCGAGAAGACGAAGGAAATTATGCTCAGAGAGGCGCAAAATTTGAAGCTGCTGTCGGATCGGATCGCGATAGCTTCGTCCTCCGATTGGAACGATTGGAGAGGTAAAGTCGCGGTGTACGGCGAGGAGAAGGCGGCTGCCTTTTTCATGAAATATGTCTCCCTGGGGAAACGAGAAGGGTATATTCGTCAGGATCAATCGGAAGAGATCGCGATCCTGTATTTCACGATGTTCAAGAACGAGCTGGGCCGCTATTGGGACGGAGAGCGCAGTCCGGAAGAGCTGACCGGGATACTCGATCCGATGCTGGAACTGTTCTTCTACGGACTGGTCGGACAGGGCGGCAAGCTGATCTGATTCTTGATTCTCTAAGCCAACCTGATATTTCCGTGCATGAATTGCAAGGCTTTGTCATTCAGCTTTCCATATAATTAATGATTAAAGGATGATTGCTATGGATTGGCTGAAACGCATGAACAACGCCATGGAATATATAGAGACACATCTGTCCGGAGAAATCGATTACGACCAAGCGGCCAGAATTGCCTGCTGCTCGACCTACCATTTTCAACGAATGTTTTCGTTTATCGCCAGCGTTCCGCTGTCGGAGTATATTCGGCGCAGACGGCTCACCCTGGCGGCATTCGAACTGCAAAACAGCGGTACGAAGGTTATCGACATGGCGTTCAAGTACGGGTACGAATCTCCTGAGGCATTTTCCAGAGCGTTCAAAAAAATGCACGGCGCGATGCCGATGTCAGCGCGCGACAGAGGAGTCTCGCTCAAGGCCTATCCGCGATTATCCTTTCATATTTCGATTCGAGGAGATGCGGAGATTAATTACAAGATCGAGGAGAAACAAGGTTTTGAAATGTTCGGCGTTTCAACCGTGATCGACGACGAGGGCGAGACCCCGTTCATTCAAATTCCTGAATTTTGGACAAAGTGTATTTCCGACGGAACCGTAGGCCGAATTCGTGCCGCTGCAGGGTTGGGGGAACACGGACAGATCCATGGGGTTCTCTACAATAATCAGGGAGGAAAATTCTCCTACATGATCGGGTATTTTCTTCCGGAGGGCGGTCTGGCGCAAGAGTTCGAACGGCTTCCAATCCCCACGCAAACGTATGCGGTTTTTTCAACGGGCGTCAACCCTGACGGGCAAAATGATATTCATCATTTGTGGAGACGCATTGGGGGAGAGTGGTTTCCAACCTGCGATTATCATTCCGCTAACGGCCCCGAGTTTGAAATGACCTACGATAGAGGCGGCGGGATGTACGAAATGGAGGTCTGGATTCCCGTCGTCAACAAGACGGAGTCATAGGCTCTTAAAGGGTGTGAAGAGAATAGAGAATACCATCATTGCCGGACATGCGCTTGCTCAGTACGATATAGACGCGGTATCCGTATCGCCCATATCTCAGAGCGGCGCCGCGGTTTTCAAAGTTGAAGACGATCGCGGCTTGTTGTACAGCTTGCGTGTTCATAAATCCAAAAGCAGTACGCTTGAGAAGATATGGACGCACCAAGATGTGCTGGACTCCGAGTTGGTATGGCTGGATGCGCTTAATCGCGAGACTGGTCTGATCCTTCCTGTGCCCAAACGCAATCGACAAGGATCGTATGTCACGCAGGTGGACGAAACGAATTGCACGATGCTCGGCTGGGTGGCGGGCGAGCAGAAACCGTACTTCACCAGCGAGCAGGAATTAAAATCGACGGCTGAAATGACCGCTGCGCTGCACCGTCAGGCCAGTACATGGCAACCTCCGTCATCCTTTGTTCGTCCAACTTATAATAGCGCTCGCGTGCGGGTTGCATTGGACATGCTCAACCAGCGGGTTAGCGAGGGGTTATTGGATGAACATGATGTGAGGATTCTTAATGCCGCCGGGGAGAAAGCGATAGCCATGCTCGATGCGCTTCCTAAAAATAAGCAAACTTGGGGCGTATTGCACAACGATTTGATTCCTGGCAATATCGTATACGTAGACGGGGGGGCAAGCCCCATAGACTTCGGCGCGAGCGGGTTCGGTTTTCTCCTCAATGACTTGGCCTGCACATTTTGTTTTATTTATCCCTCTACCAGGCAACAGTACATCGAATGGTATGGGAAGCATTTCCCGTTGCCGAATGACCATGAGGTCCAATTAGAAGGATTCTTTATCGCTTCGCGGCTGACATCGATGATCCATTTTCTCGGTCTTCCCGACGCCAACGTCTGGATACCGACAGATGTGCACAAGTCTGCCTGTCGCGAATTTGGCAGGTATGCGAACGGGGAACGCTTTTTGTTCACGGGTACGCCGTTCTGGGAATGAAGGTGTAGAAATGGACCAGAGTCCGCGGGGGATCGTCGCTGCTGGCTCTGGTGTAATCGATAGTATTGGAAAAAGCTTGAAACCCGCTTTTTTTATGCTATACTCTGAATGAACGTTCATTCATGGAGCGAGGTGGATTATGAATTCGCAAAGTCAGCAATTAAAGCAGAAGTTTTCCGAACAATTCGAAGAATCAATTGCAGATAGCGCAGTAAGACACATCATTCTGCATGCGATCGAGGTGTTTTCGAAGAAAGGGTACGTAGGAGCGAAAATTAAAGATATTGCGGCAAGCGCGGGGTTCAGCCAAGGATACGTGTATACGTATTTCAAATCGAAAGAAGAGATTTTCACAAAAATAGTAGAGCTGGCCTCAATCGGAGCGGGACAGGCCGTTCAATACGCCGCCGAAATGCCCGGATCGCCGTTCGAGAGAATTACCTGGCTTACGGAGGCGTTTTTATCCCCGGACAGCATAGCCATGCAGCATTGGAGATTGATTTTAATACAGACGACGACTCCGGAGGGGATACCTGAAGAAGCGAATCGGATCTCCAAGGAAAATAGGAGAAAACCCTTCGAACATCTGATCCCTCTGATCGTAGAGGGACAGCAAGCGGGAGAGATTGCGGAGGAGGACCCCTTATTGCTGGCAATCACCTACTTTTCCTTCATGCAGGGTTTAGGGATTGCCCGATTGCAAACGACGGGTGACATGCCTTTTCCTTCGGCAGACAGGGTACTGCGGTTTATGAAAAGAGAGATAACGAATTGATCTGCGATCCGGGGAGGAAGTGAACCGTGGTTAAAGCGTTCAAGAATGACCTTCGTCAAACGCAAGTGCTGAACTCCTACAATCGGATTCTCGCAGAATGGTCGGTAGATTTCCAAGAGCAGGACGTGGATGGGAAGTACGGCACGACTCACTGTATTATCTCGGGAAGCCCGGAGAAGCCGCCGCTTCTTCTATTTCATGGGGTGGGGGACAACTCTGCGATCATGTGGCTCTTAAATATGAAGGAGTTATCCAGGCATTTTTATTGTATTGCGGTTGACACGATAGGAGGCCCCGGGAAAAGCATCCCGAATACACACTACAAGAAGGGGGCGTTCGATCAGGTCGAGTGGATCAATGAGATTGCAGATCACTATAATATCGATAACTTCCATATAGCGGGCGTATCGAATGGCGCCTATATGGCATACAATTACACGACCGTTAATAGCGACAGAGTGAACAAAGCGGTTTGTATGGAGGGCGGAATGGTGACTAAGCCCGTCAAAACGATGATACAAACGCTGCTATTGATGTTTCCGCATATCCTGATCCCCACTGATCGCAACCTGTTGAAGATAATTAAGAAGCTAAGTTCGCCTAACTCCACTATTTTTAACGAGCATCCCTTACTTGCGGAACATTTGGTTCTTCTAATGAAAAGCCATAATCAGCAGGCCATGTTTGCTCATAAAATCGAGGGATACGATCGCGCAAAAGGCGTCGCGGTAAGAGACAAGCTTTACTTTCTGATGGGAGAACACCAAATGAATCTGAGAGGAGATTTGATGCGAATATTGGACGATGGCGGATTTAGATATAAAATAATACCTGACGCAGGGCATGGCATCAACCATGAGCGGCCAGGTATTATTAATGAAGAGATTGTTCAGTTTCTGCTGGAAGAATAGAGCGCGGTGCTGCGCAACAAGACGACTCCCACCCCGATGAACCATAAGATCGCGCCTATTCCGAACACGTATCCCGCGCTGTACAAGGCCGGAACGACTGTCACGATCCCTGCTGCGCCGATCACCACGCCGCCGACGTTTAACGTCTTTGGGAGATTTCCCGACAGCAGGCCGGCCCAGCTCACGAGCAGTATCCATAATCCGCCCGGAAGCTCAAGAGCTCCGCCCAGCCCTTCCTCCACAGCAGACAGCGATAACCACACTATATGGGCTTGCTCCGGATTTTTATCGTAGAGCTCGGCGATGATGCCGAGGTCGTTAACGATGATCATGCCGCTGGAGATGACCGTGACGACCCAGATCAACCCGAATGCGGTAGCGATCCGCATCAATGCGGGGGCTCCGTCTTTAAGTCTCTCATGCAGCGCGAGTGCCAAAGGAACCATCGCCACTCCGGCGACCAGGTAAATGAGAAGATGCCAGACGTGCATTAGGGCCTGATGCTCCACAATAAATTTGACGTACTCTTCGGCTTCGGCCTCCATAATGGGACTCAAGTAAGTGAATACGAGCCCGATCCCCACGATATACGCGAATGCATTGACCAGCGCGGATATGCCGCCAGAGAGCGCCAGGTTTTTCAAGCTACGATTCGTCAACATCGTTTCGTTACCTCCGATTACGGGTTTTGCGAATAGTGTACCGGGAATCGGAGGCGACGCGAAGCTACTTAAGTATCGTTATTTCAGCAGCGGTCCTGCCAAGAGGCGTGCATAAGAGAGGTTGAGGTGAATGCGCTTGAATCCAGTGATTCAAAATAATACCGGCCTGCCGATACAAAACAAGATTGAACAGATCATCGCTTGCATCCATTCTATCCATGAAAATGCGGCTGTCGAGCTTGTAAGCGTAACCTGCGACGATATCGGCTATAAAACGCCAAACTTCACAACCTCCGGTATATTCCGCCTGCATGGCCTGGTTAAGCTGGACAACGAATTGAAGCCGTGGTGCGCTATTCTTAAGATCATTAAACCGGATACCGCCGAGAAAGATAACGCAGAACATCACAACTACTGGCGACGTGAGGCGCTCGTATTCGAGTCGGGGATTTTGAGGGAATTTCCGGATTCCGTCTACGCGGCAGAACACTATTTGGTTGAGGAGCAACAGGACGGCACTGTATGGCTTTGGATGGAGTATGTAGAAGGGGAGTACGCCAACACAGTCGAACAATTCGCGTATATTGCCCGACAATTAGGCAGGTTTAACGGAGCTTATCTCACAGGTCTGCGCCCGCTGCCGGATCAGGAGTGGATATGCCGAGCGTGGCTGAAGTCATGGACGACCGCCAGCCGCATGTACGCCCCTAATATGGAGGATTACGCTAGCCGGGTATCGACGGAAGAAGACCGACACACGTGGACGTGGTATCAAGAAATCCTGCGAAACCTGGACGCCGCGATCGATTCGCTCCAACAGCTGCCGCGCGTACTGGCGCACCAGGATCTAAGCCAGATGAATATGCTGCTCGTACAACAAGAAGCGAACGGCAATCGACTTGTTTTGATCGATTGGCAGTTCATGAGTCTATCGGGAATCGGCGAAGACTTAGGGAAGCTATACGGTGTGAATCTCAGTCTTGGCATCATTCCTCCCGATCAATACATAAGGTTCCAAACCTCCGTTTACGATGCATACCTGGAAGGTCTGCGGGAAGCGGGATGGCGGGGGAACGCACAATTGGCGAGATACGGCTTCTGCTTAAGCATGGCCTTGAGAAGCGTGTGGGAGGTTCCGCAGTATTTTTCCGTCATGGCTCAGTTGGAGAATGAACCCCGGAACGCGAAGCTCCAAGAGAGGCTTAACCGGCTTTCCGGCATCGTATCCATACAAAAACAAATGGCGCTGGAAGCGGATGCTCTTCAACGTTCGTGGGCGCGGCTGTAATCCAGGAAGCGATATACATTAAATTTAACCGGTTTGAACCTTGCGAAAAAATATTTCTGTTTGTTTTAATGATATGTCGATTATTCGAGCGGCCGTTCGTCGTCAAAGTAGATGTGAGGAAGAATCGCTGCGAGCATGGATTTCCGCCGAGGCGGTCTGAGCCATGCCTGCGTCGAGAAGCACTACGATATTCGGAGAGAGAGGGATAGATCGATGAATCGTGTTATCTCGAAAGACGGCACGTCGATTGCGTATACGAAGGTCGGACAGGGGCCTGCCCTGATCTTGGTCGACGGGGCGCTCTGCTATCGGGCGTCCGGCCCGAACGAACCGCTGGCTAAGGAGCTGTTGCCGCATTTTACCGTGTATACCTACGATCGCCGCGGTCGGGGCGAGAGTAACGAAGCAAAGCCTTATGCGATCGAGAGGGAGGTCGAGGATATCGCGGCGCTGATCGAAGAAGCGGGAGGCTCGGCGCACCTGTACGGCATTTCTTCCGGCGCCGCCCTGGCGCTCGAGGCGGCCAAGCGTCTCCCTTCGGTCAAGAAGCTTGTCGTGTATGAAGCGCCGTTCGTCGTTGACGGCAGCCGGCTTCCGGTGCCGGGCCATTACGCCGCAACGTTCGACAAGCTGCTGGCCGCGAATCGACGCGGAGCGGCGGTTAAGCATTTCATGAGAAAAGGCGTGGGGCTTCCCGCGATCGTCACGGCGATGATGCCGCTCATGCCCGCATGGTCGAAGCTTAAAGCGGTTGCGCATACGCTTCCGTACGACACGCTGCTGACGGAGAGCTTTCAGAGAGGGAAACCGCTGCCTGCCGATTACTGGTCCGCCGTCAAGCTTCCGACGCTTGTCCTGTACGGCGGCAAAAGCCCCGCATGGATGCAGAACGGGATGAAGGCGCTCTCCGAGACGCTGCCTCAAGCCGCCCTGAACGTTCTGCCGGGGGAGACTCATATCGTTAAGCCGAAGTCGCTTGCGCCGCCGATGATCGCTTTTTATCTCAACGAACAATAAACCGAGGAGGGCTCCGGCATGAAATTCAGAACAACGCTCGAATTAAGCAAAAAAACGGCTACCGGCATTCACGTTCCCGACGAAATCGTGGAGGCGCTCGGAGCGGGCAAGAAGCCGCCCGTCAAAGTGACGATCGGCTCCTACACCTACCGCAGCACCGTAGCGTCGATGGGAGGCAGGTTCCTGCTTCCGGTAAGCCAGGAGCACCGCGACGGAGCGGGCATCCAGGCCGGCGATGAAATCGAAGTTGAACTCGAGCTGGATGACACGCCGCGCGAAGTAAGCGTGCCGACCGATTTCGCGGAAGCATTGGATCGTCATTCGGAGGCGCGGGAGTTCTTCGATCGGTTGTCCTACAGCAATAAGCGCCGGTTTGTTTTGAATATCGAAGGCGCCAAGAGCGCGGAGACCAGGCAGCGGCGCATCGACAAGTCCGTTGAATTGCTGCGCGAAGGCAAGCTTCAATAAGCAAGCGACAGGAGAGACGCGCTGGAACTTATCGAAAGTAACGTTCCAGCGCCTCAAGGCGGGGGCAATCGACGCCTCGATCTCTACGGAGACGGTGCTGGAGTTCCTGCAAGCTATCGCCGGCATGCAGACGCAATGGGGAATGGCTTCCGAGTATCAGACGAAAATCGGCGAGGTGCACAAGCTGATGCTGTACGGGCTGATCGGACGTTGAGCGGCAGAAGAGAGTGCAGATTCCAAAACAAGCCTGACTCTGCGCGCAGAGTCAGGCTTGTTCAAATCCCGCTATGTTAGGCCAACCGCATCTTGAAATCCCCATACCCGAACTCGCGCACGACCTCGCAATCTCCATCTTTCTTCTGGATGGCGATGGCGGGAAGGCTCATGCCGTTAAACGTCGTGTTCTTCACCATCGAGTAGATCGCCATGTCCCCGAACACGAGCCGGTCGCCGCTCTTAAGCGGCTGATCGAAGGAATAGTCGCCGATGACGTCGCCCGACATGCAGGTAGATCCACCGAGCCGGTAGAGGAACGGCTTCTCGCCGACTTCCCCCGAGCCGAACAGCGGAGGGCGGTAGGGCATCTCCAGCACGTCCGGCATATGGCAGGAAGCCGAAGTGTCCAGGAGAGCGATGTCGATGCCGTTGCGCATCGTATCCAGGACGGTGGACACCAGATACCCCGCATTGAGGGCTACGGCCTCTCCAGGCTCCAGGTAGACCGCCAAGCCGTACTTCTCCTGCATGCGCTTGATGCACGTCTCCAGCAGCGGAATGTCGTAGTCTTCCCTGGTGATATGGTGGCCTCCGCCGAAGTTGATCCATTCCATCTGAGGCAGCCATTCTCCGAACTTCTCTTCCACCGCTTGCAGCGTGGTGGCGAGATCGTTCGAATTCTGCTGGCACAACGTGTGGAAATGCAGCCCCGAAATTCCGTCCAGCAGCTCGGGACGGAACTGCTCCAGGGTCACGCCGAAGCGGGAGCCGGACGAACAAGGGTCGTACAGGCCGTGACCCTCCTGCGTAGAGCATTCCGGGTTGATGCGCAAGCCGACTTTCTTGCCGGCTTGCAGCGCCTTATCTTTGAACTTCTCCACCTGAGAGAAGGAATTGAAAATAATGTGATCGCACAGCGAGACGATCTCATCGATCTCGTCCTCGCGATAAGCCGGCGAGAAGACGTGGTTTTCCTTCCCCAGTTCTTCTTTCCCCAGACGAGCTTCGAACAATCCGCTCGCTGTCGCGCCGCTCAAATACTCGGCGACCAGAGGATACAGCTTATACATCGAGAAGGCTTTTTGCGCCAGAATGATCTTGCATCCGGTGCGATCCATGACTCCGCGAAGAATCTTCAGGTTCTTCTCAAGAAGAGCTTCGTCGACAACGTAACAGGGAGTGGGCAGCTCTTCGAATCGCATCCGATTAGACGTGCTCCGCTACGAGTTCTTTTTCCTGCGCCGGAATCGGATCGGCATCGACGAGCGTCGGAGCGAGGTCTTCCTGCCAAGGCAGGCCCCACTTGTTCAGAGCGTCCATGAACGGATCCGGATCGAACTCTTCGATGTTGTATACGCCCGGCTTGTTCCATTTGCCCGTCAGAATCATCATGGCGCCGATCATGGCAGGAACGCCCGTCGTGTAAGAAATGGCCTGAGAGCCGACTTCTTCGTAGCATTCCTCATGAACGCACACATTATAGACGTAATACGTTTTTTCCTTGCCGTCCTTCTTGCCTTTGAAGATACAGCCGATATTCGTCTTGCCCTTCGTGCGAGGGCCCAAGGAAGCAGGGTCCGGCAGTACGGCTTTCAGGAATTGCAGCGGAACGATTTGCTTGCCTTCGAATTCGATCGGCTCGATCGAGGTCATGCCTACGTTCTCCAGGCATTTCAGGTGAGTCAGGTAGCTCTGGCCGAAAGTCATGAAGAAGCGGATCCGCTTCACTCCCGGGATGTTCACGGCCAACGATTCCAGCTCTTCATGGTACAGCAGGTACATATCCTTCTCGCCGACTTCCGGGAAGTCGTACACCCGCTTGATCTCCATCGGCTTCGTTTCGACCCATTCTCCGTTCTGGAAGTAGCGGCCGTTAGCCGTAACTTCGCGGATGTTGATCTCCGGGTTGAAGTTCGTAGCGAACGGATAGCCGTGATCGCCGGCGTTGCAGTCGAGAATGTCGATATACTCGATCTCGTCGAAGTGGTGCTTGAGCGCGTAAGCGGAGAATACGCCCGTTACGCCAGGGTCGAAGCCGCTGCCGAGCAGAGCGGTAATTCCGGCTTTCTCGAAGCGCTCGCGATAATCCCACTGCCACTTGTACTCGAACTTCGCCGTATCGTGCGGCTCGTAGTTCGCCGTGTCCATGTAGTGAGTTTTGGTGGCCAGGCATGCGTCCATGATCGTCAGATCCTGGTACGGCAATGCCAGGTTGATGACGATGTCGGGCTTGACCTGCTCGATCAAGGCGATGAGTTCGTCCACGTTGTCGGCATCGACTTGCGCCGTCGTGATTTTGGTTTTGCCGCCGTCGAGCTTGGCTTTCAGCGCGTCGCATTTGGACTTCGTGCGGCTTGCGATGCAGATTTCCTCGAACACTTCGCTATTTTGAACGCATTTGTGAATCGTAACCGAAGCTACGCCGCCGCAACCGATAATTAGAGCTTTTCCCATTTTCCCATTTCCCCTAACTGTTTGAGATTCTTGTTTAAGCTTCGAAAATTCGATCAAAAGAAAAAGCAAGCCGAAGACGCTTTGATCGCGCACATCGCTTGCTTGATATATTTATCATGATTAAAAAGCAAAAAGCACGCACGCAGCCTACGCTGACGGCATACTCCTCTACTAGCCATGTGAAATGAACATTTCAGTAGAAGCTTCTTAATATTCAAAATATATCCGGTGGATTCAGAGTCTAAATAGCAAATAATCACTATGCCACTCTTATTGACCGTTTCACAAGTTGTGTGCGGAATGCACTGGTTGTAAAGTAACCAACTCATAAAATTTGAGCTTTTAACTCAATCAATAAGGCAACTAAAGTTGCCAATCGGCATTTGACCCGGCTGTCCGTTGGCCTCAACTTCTTGTCGGAAGTGGTCAAAAATTATCTGCTGACAGAGAACCTCAGATTTTTTTGAAAATTAATAGCTTCTTCTTCCAATCTACGAAAACTATCATATCAGCATATCCGATAATAATCAATCACCAAATTATTAGAGTCTTGAAACAACGTTCGGCGCCGAGGACTTGACAAAAGTGACACGCATGTCGTATTTTTCTATTATCGACATGCGTGTCACTTTTCAGCTTGAAAGGAACATCCCCTATGACGTTGACGCCAAAAGCGATTAAGAAGAAGCGATACATTTTGGAGAAAGCCGAGCACGTCTTTATAAGAGAGGGGTATCCCTCCGTCACCATGAAACACATCGTCGAAGAGTGCGGAATAAGCCGCGGCGGGCTATACAAGTATTACAGCTCTGCGCAGGAGATTTTTGAGGATATTTTATCGTTGAGTAAAGAAGACGATTATGCGTATTTCACCGAGGGTATGAAGCAGGGAAGAGACGCTGTCGAGCTGTTGAACGGATTTCTGCAAAAGCAGAAAGAAGAATTGGTGAACGCGAAAAACACGATTAGAGCGGCCAGCTACGAATACTTCTTATCGCGAAGACGTCATCTTCCGGAGGAAGTGTTGGGAGCGTACTTTAATGGCGCGGTTGCCGTCTTCTCTCGCGTCCTTGCCTACGGGATTGAACGGCAAGAAGTGACGCGCTTAGCTCATGCGGATATCGAGAAAACGGCAAGGCATTTCGTCGTTGCGCTGGAAGGATTGAATGTTCTGGCCATGAGCATGTCGGTTTCTCCCGAGCTGATCCAAGAGCAGCTAGACCTTATAATGGCCCCGATCGTCTGATTATTAGAATTGAGGGATATGATGGCAACCATCCTGAGCGCAGAGAAAATCGTGAAGAGATTCCATGATAACGAAACCGTATTAAACGGAGTGGATCTGTCCATCTCCCCGAACTCGTTCAACGTCATCCTCGGCGCAAGCGGCTCCGGCAAAACGACCTTGCTGAATATTATGTCCGGGCTGCTAAAGCCGACTTCCGGCAAGGTGTTCTACAACGGTTCCGAGCTTACCGCGTTTAACCCTTCCCAAATGGCGGATCTGAAGAGGAACGACATCGGCCATATTTTCCAGAGCTATCTTCTGCTGCCGAATTTGACGGCGGGGGAGAACATTCGGATTGGCATGACGACGAGCCGGGAAACCTCATTACCCTTTGACGAAATAACGGAAATGCTCGGAATAGGCGACATTTTACATAAGTTCCCCTCCCAATTATCCGGCGGACAGCAGCAGAGAGTATCCGTAGCCAGGGCGATCATCAAAAATCCCAAAGTCCTGTTCTGCGACGAGGCGACCGGAGCCCTGGACGAGGAGAACAGCAGACGCGTGATCAAGCTATTGAACTCGATCAAACAGCGGTATGGCGTAACGGTCGTGTTCATCACCCACAATTTAAGGATCGCCGATACCGCCGAACGCATTATTACAATGAAAGACGGACTTGTGCATCATGACAGGCCGAATGAAGACCCCATTAGCGCGGACGAAATGAGCTGGGAAATCGGATGAACATTCGAACAAGCGAACGCTTGCTGTTCAGGGGAGCCGGAAGAAGCCTGTTGAAAAACAGGAGCTACGTTGCGCTGCTCGGCTTGTTGGTCATGTTGACTTCGTTTATGTACTTTTTTGTTCAGTCCTCCATTGATACCAATATGGATAACCTGCGCAGGCTCGTGCGATCGGGGGCGACTTTGACCGAGGATCAGGCCGGATTGCTTGCGGCGCTGCAGGCGAACGCGTCTTTGGCATGGACGTTTCTCTTATGCTTTTTGGCTATGAGCGCATTTGCGACGTTTCTTTTTTGCCGGTATTATTTCGGCCAGCATCAAAGAGAGATCGGCGCATTTAAGGCGCTTGGTTTCAGTAATCGAGTCATCGTACGGACGTATGCAGCCTGTACGCTTATTCTGTCCACGGCGGCTTCGTTAACGGGCGCTGTATTAGGGTGGATCTTTTCGGGGGTGCTGTTGAACGCCTACACGGCTTCCTACGGGATTGTCGACGTTGAAAAGGGTATCCATGCCGTAAGTCTGTTTTACGGCGTTGTTCTGGTCATCTCGGTGTTGTGCGCCGCGACTGCGTGGACCTGCGCAACGTTTTGCAAGAGAGAGACTGCCCTGCTCATAAGCGATGCGGCTGCGAAAAGGGAAAATCGAACCGTTAACCGGATTGCCGACCGCATTTCTTCCGTATGGCCGGAAGGCCGCAGAGTCTCGGTCAGAATCGCGCTTCGCAAGCCCGTTACCTGCGTGCTCAGCCTGATCGCCGTCGGGGTAAGCATGAGCCTTTTCATCATGAGTGTCTCCCTCTACATGAGCAGCGATAAAGTCTATCGGTCGCAGACGGAGGGACATCATTATGCGTACGACGTACGGTTAGACGAGATCATTCAGGACGATACGGGAAAACCCGCGCGTTCGGATCTGTACTTGAAAGTTCCGGTTTCTATCCTTGTGTCAGGCGCTCACGAGCCTATTCAACAGCATATCGTTGGCCTGTCCGGGTCCGGCGGCGGGACTATGCTGGAGCTGCACGACCGGAACAACGAACGGCTGACCGTTCCGGAGGATAACGGAATATGGATCGGCGGAGCCCTGGAGGAAGTGTACGGTCTTAAGAAGGGCGATACGATTACCCTTGAGCTCTCGGGCGCACCTCATTCGGCCTTCATTGCGGGCGTGGCGGAAAACGCGGCAAGCAACTCCGTGTATATCGGCAGGAAACAGCTGACCGATTGGCTCGGCCTGCCGGAAACCTCGTATAACGGCTATTGGAGCAACGAGTTGGAACCGGCGGTCCCTGGACAAGTTACGGCAAGAGCAGACCGCTTGGCGGCGCTCGACAAGGATGTCGTCTCCAATCGGATGAGCGCAGTCATTAATCAACTGCTGGGATGCGTCGCAGGGCTTATTCTCATCTACTTGGTATTGCTTCTTAATTTTCAGGACAGTAAGAAGGAAATGCTGGTTCTGGGTTTATTGGGCTACAGGCCCAGAGAGATTAACAACATGCTGATCAGCGTATACAGGCCGGTCATGACGGCTGCTTTCCTGCTGATGCTGCTCCCCAGCATTGCCCTGTGCAAGGAAATACACAGAAGCCTGTCCATCCAAACGGGCGATTACATTCCGTTTCAGACCAACATTGGAATTATACTCGGCCTCTTTATTGGGATTCAGCTGATTTATTGGATCGTAGAAAAAGCCTTTACGGCTAAAATAGGAAAAATCGTGCAAAGAGAGGCGGTGTTTAATTCCGTTTAATCCGCAGCAAGGTCGCTCGCTTAGGTCGAGGTACAAGCAGGGAGTCTTCCTTCTCCATATATTGAATGGATCCAATTATAGAATGGAGGTTCAATGATGAAGAGAAGAATATCCTGGAACAGGAAGGTGAAGCCGGCAGCGAGTCGGACGACAAGCCCGAAGCGGAGCGTCAAGACTCCGGTTAGAAGAGCGAGCGGCTTGAAACCGCGCATTAAACAATCCAACGCTTTCGAACTGCAAGTGTTCAGACTCGTTAATATGGAAAGAACAAGCCGGGGAATCCCCGCGCTGACGCTGAACTCGACGCTGGCTGAGCTGGCCCGGCTGAAATCGACCGATATGCGGGACAACAACTATTTCGGCCATAACTCCCCGCTTTACGGCTCTCCTCAGCAAATGTTGGACAGGTTTGGCGTTGAGTGGAGAGCTTCCGCGGAAAATATCGCGGCCGGCCCGACAACGCCCGAAGAAGTCGTCAGAGTGTGGATGAATAGCGCGGGCCACCGGGCCAACATTCTGGATCGCCGGTTCACGGACACTGGCGTCGGTTACGTGGCAGGCAATCCGACAAGCGAATATCGGACGTATTGGACGCAATTATTCATCCAACGTCCTTAAACTCAACGACGAAGATCAAGAGACTTTTCCCAATGGCATTCGGCGGCCGGCGGGAAAGGTTTCTTTATTGTTTTCGTCCAAAAATTAAAGGTTGATTTCTTGGGCGAGTAGCCTTATAACTAAATTAGAATCATTATCATTTGAAATTCATTATATTTTAGGGGTGACAGGAATGGATATGGTGAGTGCGGGTGCCGGCAAGTGTCCGGTCCATCATGGAAGCGCTGCAAGTCACAGGTCTAGCGGTACGACGAACAGAAATTGGTGGCCGAACCAGTTGAACTTGAACATTCTTCACCAGCATGACCGGAAGTCGAACCCTATGGACGAACAATTTAATTATGAGGAAGAGTTCGGAAAACTGGACTACCAAGCGCTTAAGCAGGACCTTCGCGACCTGATGACCGACAGTCAAGACTGGTGGCCGGCCGACTACGGACATTACGGTCCGTTCTTTATACGTATGGCCTGGCATTCCGCGGGTACATATCGCACGGGCGACGGCCGCGGCGGGGCCAACACCGGCACGCAGCGCTTTGCGCCCCTGAACAGCTGGCCGGACAACGGCAATCTCGATAAAGCGCGTCGGCTGCTGTGGCCGATCAAGCAGAAGTACGGCAACAAGATTTCTTGGGCCGACCTGCTCATTCTGACGGGCAATGTCGCCATCGAATCGATGGGAGGCAAGACGTTCGGCTTCGGCGGCGGCCGCGAGGACGTGTGGCATCCGGAAGAGGACATTTACTGGGGAGTCGAGACGGAATGGCTGGGGGATAAGCGGTACACTGGCGATCGTCAGCTCGAGAACCCGCTTGCCGCCGTGCAGATGGGCTTGATCTATGTGAATCCGGAAGGCCCGAACGGCACTCCCGACCCGCTGGCAAGCGCCCGCGACATCCGCGAGACGTTCAAGCGGATGGGCATGAACGACGAAGAGACGGTGGCGCTCGTGGCCGGCGGGCATACGTTCGGCAAGGCTCACGGCGCGGGAGACGCCGCCCGCGTCGGCGCGGAGCCGGAAGCGGCCGCCGTAGAGGCGCAAGGCTTGGGATGGATCAGCACGCACGGTTCCGGCAAGGGCCGCGACGCCATCACGAGCGGCATCGAAGGCGCTTGGACCGCGAATCCGACGCAGTGGGACAACGGGTTCTTCGAGTTGCTGTTCGGATACGAATGGAAGCTCACGAAGAGCCCGGCGGGGGCCCATCAGTGGACACCTGTAGATCCTGCCGTGGAGCATCTCGCGCCGGATGCCGAAGATCCGTCCATTCGCGTCCCGACGATCATGACTACCGCGGATATGGCGTTGCGCGTCGATCCTGCCTACGAGAAGATTTCCCGCCGCTTCTACGAGAACCCGGACGAATTCGCGGATACGTTCGCCCGCGCATGGTTTAAGCTCACGCACCGCGACATGGGGCCTCGCGCCAGATACCTGGGACCGGAAGTTCCGGATGAAGTTCTGATCTGGCAGGACCCGGTACCTGCCGGGGACTACGAATTAACGAGTGAAGAAGTCGAGGATCTGAAGACGAAGATTCTCGATTCCGGACTGACGATCGGCGAGCTGGTCACGACCGCTTGGGCTTCGGCCAGCACCTTCCGCGGCTCCGACATGCGGGGCGGCGCCAACGGCTCCCGAATCCGTCTGGCTCCGCAGAAGGATTGGGAAGTGAATCAGCCGAAGCAGCTTGCGAAAGTGCTTGCGATCCTGGAAGCCATTCAAGACGATCTGGACAAGAAAGTCAGCTTGGCCGATCTGATCGTTCTGGGCGGCAGCGCCGCGGTAGAGAAAGCCGCGCGCGATGCGGGCTTCGACGTGACCGTTCCGTTCACGGCCGGACGCGGCGACGCGACCCAAGAGCAGACGGACGTAGAGAGCTTCGCGGTGCTGGAGCCGGTCGCGGACGGCTTCCGCAACTATCAGAAGAAGCAGTACAGCGTAAGCCCGGCAGAGCTTCTCGTAGACAAGGCGCAGCTGCTCAACCTTACCGCTCCGGAAATGACGGCGCTTATCGGCGGACTGCGCGTGTTGGGCGCCAACTACGGCGGCACCCAGCATGGGGTGTTTACCGACCGGGCAGGCACGCTCACGAACGACTTCTTCGTGAACCTGCTCGATATGGGAGTGCAATGGAAGCCTGCGGAAGACGGCGTATACGAAGGGCGCGATCGCAAGACGGGCGAGGTCGTACGCACGGCGACGATTGTGGACCTCGTATTCGGCTCCAACTCCGTGCTGCGCGCCATCGCGGAAGTGTACGCCCAAGACGACAACCAGGCCAAGTTCGTGCGCGACTTCATCGCCGCTTGGGTCAAGGTCATGAACGCCGATCGTTTCGACTTGCATTAAGGCCGTCGAAGGCCGGATCTTCTACCTGTAATCCGAACATGGAAAGCAAAGAGCAGTATTTGTTGCCGAATACTGCTCTTTGCTTTCCTGCTATACAGTTCGAAAAGGAGGACGAACGATGGCGGTCATGCTGAGCAAAGAAACGATACTGGCCAAAATGAAAGAAGAAGGATTGCGCATCACTCCCCAGCGCGTTCGGATTATCGAACTTCTATTGGAATTGTCGCATCCGACGGCCGAGCGGATTTATGCGGGCATGGCCGAGAAGTTTCCTTACGTCAGCCAGATGACGGTGTACAGCACGTTAAAGATCCTGAAGGGGATCGGCGTCGTCCGCGAGCTCTCCAACGGCAGCAAATCCAGCAATTTCGAGTTGGCCGACGAGAATCACTGGCATTTTCATTGCAGGCTTTGCGGCGGGATCTACAACCTGGAGCCTGAGAATGCCGAAGCGTTGTGGGTCGTCGGGACGAATAAAGGTGCGTTCCAGGTCGACAGCTGCAAGGTCGAGTATTATGGCGTATGCGCGCAGTGTAAGGCCTAGGAAGGGCGGCTCAAGCTTTGCGCACGGCAAACTTGCGGAAATGCCGGGTAACGGCAACGGGGCGGCTGCCGATCAGGAAGCGCCGATCGCTCACTCGCCATGTATGAGTGCTTTTATCCTTTCTGCGGACGTAGACGTAGTTGTAGGGGGAAGCAGCGTATACGCGGTAGCCTTTCTTGGAGCAGCCTCGTAAAAACTTGACGTCCTCGCCAAGCGAGATATCCGGGAAAGGGACGTTGCGGAACAGCTTCTTCCAGAACAAGAGGGTTCCTCCTTGAACGAATCCGACGAATTTATTCCGTTCATGAGGAGACCGGATGATCAGTTGACGGCTTGCAGCCAGATAAACCAGACACGCGTGCTTGCCGACTACCGTGCTTCCCGTGCGCAGGAGCGTCTGGACTTGTTCCCTCAGATAGTACGGCGAATAATAATCGTCGTGGTCGAATTTGGCGACGAGCGGATACTTGGCCCGGCAGATGCCGCCATTTAAACATTGTCCCAGCGAGATTCGCTCCGGCACTTGATAGACGGTCACATCGGGATATCCCGCGGTCTTTCGCCGCCACTCCTCCAAGCTAATGCCGTCCTTGTTAAGGATGATGATCAGTTCTTTGCGCTTGTAGCGTTGAGCCCGGTAATTGTTCAAGATGTTCGAGATAAAGCCGGGCTGATTCGTGCAGGTAATAATGGACACCCCAGGTTCGGACAAGGTCTTCCCCTCCGCTCGATCGATTTCTCCTAACCCTTTTGCTTTATCAAATTCGAGTTCTTGGAAGTTGCTTGGGCTCGATCCGGAGTGCTAACTATTCTAGATGCTCAAATTGTTTCTTGAGGCAGTTAAGAATAAACTGCTCTTGTCGGCTCATTTAAATTTCGCTCCTCTTGTCGATATGATACAATTAGAAGAGGATCATTGTTAGTCTGGGGGATGTCATGGCACTTATTGATATTGAAATCGATGAAGAGACGCCCTGTCTCGTACATCGAGTGTCCGGCGAGACATACCAGACGGAATTCGCCCGCCTGACTTTCGACGATCTGAAGCAAGTAGGTGAGGAGGCCGGTTGGATCGGATTCGACTGGAGCCGTTATCTGAAAGACAAGAACTTCGAAGTGTATAAGCTGCTGGTGCAGTAGTTTCGAGGCAGGTTGCGAAGGGTACGTCGCCTTTGATGCGAAGACGGGGCTGGTGGATTATTACGTTCGCGCACTTCGAGCAGAGGCGATGGGGCCAAATCGACTTTTCATTGCGACGCCGCGGGCGGTGCAATTGGTGGCTACCTACTTCGGAGAAGGAGGGGTATGACATGCGTGACAAGCGACTGTTCGAGGGAATGAGCGAACTGGAGGAGATCTCCAGGGGCGTACTGGCGGTTCCTGTGCCGGAGGAAGAACGCGAAGCAGTCTTCGAGGAGACACGCAGGGCGATTGAACTCATGAAGCAAGGCAAGTGGGTGCCTCTAGGTGCGGAACGTTCCGCACCTAAGTCCTGAGAGGACCCATGCTAGATATTTCTTATACAAATAACGTAGAGAAGGCACCCGATTGGGTGCCTTCGATTTTGCTTTATAGATGATACGCTCCTCGTTAAGGTATCATTTCCAACAACACGTATATACTGGTATATACGTGTTGTTGGAGGTGTGATAAAATGAGAGAAAGAAGTCGGAAAGAGGGGGGACTCACCATGTCTACCACCGTACAAAAGTGGGGAAATAGTCTAGGCATTCGCATTCCCAGCCAGATCGCGGAAAAGATTGCGATCAGCCAAGGTTCGGAAGTTGACTTGATTGTGGGTGATGATCATTCGCTCATCGTAATCCCTAAAAAGAAAAAGCCGACATTGGAAGAATTGTTGGCCCAATGCAAACCGGAAAATCGACACGATGAAATGGATTTTGGTGTAGAAGGGAAGGAATTGCTTTAGATGAGTGCAGATCGAGGAGATCTAGTATGGATAAACTTTAATCCCCAGGCAGGTCACGAACAAGCCGGTAGAAGATCTGCAATCGTGCTCTCACCAAAATCGTTTAATGAAACGACGGGTTTTGTTTCAGTCTGCCCAATCACTCATACGGTCCGAGGCTGGGGGTTTGAAGTATTGCTCCCCAAAGGGTTGGTGTTTGACGGGGTCATTTTAACGGATCAGATCAAAAATCTCGATTGGCGAGCTAGACGCATTGACATTGCCGGAAAAGCCCCGAATGAATTAGTCAATGAGTGCTTAGACAAAATACGCACATTTTTGTAGCTGATCTCATTTAGGGATTGGCTTTTTATGTACAGGAGAAGCACGCAGCGCTGCCATAAATCCTTGAGGTAATTGCGAAAACCCACTTCAACGAATGCTGCGCATACTGTAACGAAAAAAAGCCGCTCACCCGAGAGCCTGTTTGTACGCATCAAGCCGGATCCTAGTCTCGAAGCCCGAACTTCCGGTATAATAGTTTGGAAGATTTGCCATTCCCATAAATGGAGGCGCTTACATATGAGTCGACAATTGGAGCAAGAGGGGTACTTCGGAGAGTTCGGGGGAAGCTTCGTTCCGCCGGAACTGCAGGATGTGCTGAACTACTTGAGCGAACAGTTTTACAAGTTTAGAGACGACCCTGACTTCAAGGAAGAGCTTCGTTATTACCTTCGCGAATACGTTGGCCGCGAGAGCCCGCTGACGTATGCCGAACGACTGACCGAAGCTTGGGGCGGCGCCAAGATCTACCTCAAGCGCGAGGATCTGAACCATACCGGAGCGCACAAAATCAATAACGCAATCGGCCAGATTCTGCTCGCCAAGAGAATGGGAGCGAAGCGGATCATCGCGGAGACCGGAGCCGGGCAGCATGGAGTCGCTACAGCGACGGCTTGCGCGATGTTTAATATGGAGTGTGTCATCTACATGGGGGCGGAAGACACGCGGCGCCAGGCGCTGAATGTGTTCCGGATGGAGCTGCTCGGCGCGACCGTCGTGCCGGTCGACAAGGGGCAGGGACGTCTGAAGGACGCGGTCGACGAAGCGCTGGGCGATCTCGTTCAGAACTACAAAAATACGTTCTATCTGCTCGGCTCCGCGGTCGGTCCGCATCCGTTCCCGACGATGGTCAAGCACTTCCAGGCGATCATCAGCGAAGAGTCGAAGCGGCAAATTATCGAGAAGGAAGGGCGTCTTCCCGACGCGGTTATCGCTTGCGCGGGCGGCGGCAGCAACGCGATCGGCGCGTTCGCCCACTACATCGACGAGCCGAGCGTACGCCTCATCGGCGTCGAACCCGACCAGGCGCCGACTTTGACTCAGGGCGTCCCGGGAACCATTCACGGTTTCAAGTGCCTGGTGCTGCTCGACGAGAACGGCGAGCCTAGGAAAACCTATTCGATCGCTGCCGGGCTCGACTATCCGGGCATCGGACCGGAGCACAGCCACCTGAAGGTGACGGGCCGGGCCGAATACGCTACGGTCACGAACGAGGAGGTGCTGGAAGCGTTCCAGGAGCTGTCCCGCGTCGAGGGAATCATACCGGCTCTGGAGAGCGCGCATGCGCTTGCCTATGCGAAGAAGCTGGCTCCTGCGATGGACCGGGACCGGATTCTCGTCATTAATCTGTCCGGCCGCGGCGACAAGGACGTCGAGCAAGTGTTCCATATGCTCAAAAAATGATAAATCGCATCGCCTAAGGGGTTGTCCCGTAAGTAGGGAAGTACAAGATTATCGATGAAAAAGGGTGGGCATCTATCTCCCGGAGACTGCCTCATACGGTCCTGAAATCACCTTTTGACGGGTTTACCGTTCCCATTTCAGGATCGTATAGCATCGGAGGGAGATAGACGCCCATGACATCATCCCATAGATAATCGTTCTGTACGACTCTGTTTACTCACGGGACAACCCCTTAACCGTTCTCTAACTCAGCGTCACGATGCGATTGATCTCCGTTCCTTCCGTATTTTTCCCCATTAACCTGCGCAGCATGAACTTCGCCATCTGGAATTTGTTGCCCGAATCCCAATACTCGGCCGTTTCGGCGTTCACCTTAATCAGGACGAGGTTGGGGTCGTCGTACGTCGTTTCCAGCAGCTCCTTATACATCGGATTCCAGAATTGTTTCAGCTTCTCCACGTCTTCCACCAGCTCGGCCGTGCCGCGGATCGAAACGAAGGACTTGCCCGCATAGGCTACGTTGACTTGCCGATTGCGCAGCAGCTCGTGGAATTTGCCGCTGTCTTTCTGAGTCAGGAACCATAAGCTGCCGTCGTCGTCCATGTCCTGAGTTTTCATAGGACGCGAAACCAGGCCTTCTTCCGATACCGTCGTCAGCATTGCCGTATCAATGCCTTTGATCAATTCGCGGACTTTCTCGATGGCTTCCCGGTTATCGGAGGTTGGATTCGTCATGGCGTTCACCTTTTTCGGATGTATTTTTCGCTTTAGTATTGCACCCGCGCCTCTCCGAAATTCAGCGCCGCGCACCCGAGAACCCGCACCCGTACGCCTGCAACCGGGGGTTGCGGGGCTTGCGCAACCAGAGCGCTCTTTACTTTTGCGCGCGGCTCGATCAAGATGGGCTTATCAAACGACAGAAAGGCAGCTGCTGCAATGATCTTCGGCGAGAAGTTGAAAACGGAAAGAAGCAAGAAGGGCTGGTCGCAGGAGGAATTGGCCGCGAAGCTGTATGTGAGCCGGCAGTCGGTGTCGAAGTGGGAGAACGGTCAAAACTATCCCGGCATCGAAATCATTATCAAAATAAGCGATCTGTTCGAAGTAACCATCGACGAACTGCTAAGGAGCGATGAGGAGTTGACGAAAACAGTGATTCAAGAAAGCAAACGGCTGGCCTATCCGAGATTGAAATTTACCGTCGATGTCCTGTTTCTGGCAGGCGCCGCCATGCTCGTCATCAAATTGGTCGTGCTTCTTCTGAACAAATTCGCGTCGACGGACATTGCGTTAATCGGCGGATCGTTCCTATGGAACTTCGCGCCCTTGTTTCTTATGATCGGCGCGGGAGTCGCGTCGGACACGCTGAAGAAGAAGTACAAACAAGATTAGCAAGTTCATCCATTCCGACTCGCCCGCAATCATTTGCGGGCTTTTTTGCGTCTATGGCAAGGAGGGAGGTCGGCGTCTCGGTTCGCTTCCAAGCGGGTGCATATCAAAAAAAACTACCACTGCTCAATTGACATACAGCCTTCGCCAGAGCCTAGTCTGGAGTGCCGATGTGCGATTTTTTAGGACAATGCTTCTCATTTGAGCACCATGGGGGAGACGTTACACGACTTTTTAGAACAACGCCCTCCGTTCGACCGCCAATCGGGTGACGTTACTCGATTTCTTAGAACAATCCCCCTTGTTTGAGCACCATTGAGGAGGAATTACACGACTTTCTAGAACAACGCGCTTTGCGAAGAATTTCAATGTTACGAGTCGATGTACGCGAATGGGTCAGCCGTAGAAAAAAATTCCGAAGCGATGAAAAATAGAAGCGCGTTCGATTGTATTAACAGTGAAAGGAGGCGCTGAGGTGTGCAATTCATATGAGCTCAATGAATCTGTGCGACGGGTGTTGGATTTATATTCGCAAAGCTTGATCAAAATCGCTTTCGCCTACTTAAAAAATATAGCCGACGCGGAAGAAGTGGCGCAGGAAGTGTTTCTCGCCTACTTGCAGAAGCGGCCCGCATTCGAGAACGATGAACACGAGAAAGCTTGGCTGATTCGCACGGCGATCAATAAAAGCAAAAACATGCTGAAGACCGGGTGGTTCAGAAGCCGAAACCCGGTTCCCGAAAACCTGAGCTACCTCCCCGAGGAAGAGAACGAGATTTTGCAGGCCGTACTCGCCCTGGACAAGAAGTATCGGATTCCGATTCATCTGCACTATTTCGAGGGATATACGATTCAGGAAATCGCGGTGATTATGCAGGCCAAGCCGGCAACCGTCGGAACTTGGCTGGCAAGAGGGCGCTTCCTCTTGAAGAAGAAGATCGGAGGCTCGGAGAATGAAGAAATCTGTTTATAAATCAGCCATGTCCAATGTGAAGACAAGCGACAATTTCAAAGAAGAAACGTATCGGAAGCTGATGCAGGCAACGGAAAGATCCGCGTCAAACGAGAACAAACCAAAGGAGAAGATCAATATGGAATACGCGAAGAAAAGAACGTTAACGGGGTGGGCGGTTGGCGCAGCGGCTTGCGCGGTATTGGCGGTCAGCATTTTCACGGTGAACCAGAGCGTCCCGACGCCGTCCGCTTCTCCGCAGCCTTCGGCGGTCTCCCCAGCGCCGTCTACCTCTCCACAGCCGCAGCCCTCGGAGGTCGCGTCGAAGCCCCCGATCACTACGGGCAAAGCGGCGGTCAATATCGAAGGCGTCATCACCGAAGTGAGCGAGGACGGCCAAAGCTTCAAGGTCGGCGACTTGTGGGTGACCGTGACCCCCGAAACCGCAATGGGCATCGACGGTCCGACGGCCGCGGAGCCGTCCGAAGAGCTGCTGCAGAAGGAATTTAAGGTCGGAAACATCGTATCGGGATTTACGACCGAGGATACCGGCACGGGGAAAGTGAACGCGACGCGCATCTATAACAATATGGCTCCGTCGAAATAAGAGACATGCCGAAGCGGCGAGCGCTTCGGCATGTTGCGGTCCGTCCGGAAGCGCCTCGAGCGCTCCCGGACGATCGTCGTCTTAGAAAGCGCCGCGCCCTCCGTCTCCACCGCCATCCCCGCCGCCGAAGGAGAACGAACCGCCCTGGACGATTCGCGGTTTAGACGATTCGTTTCGCTCCCGGGATTAAGCGAATCGCAGCGGAAGCCAGGAAACATAAGCCGACGCTTAGGACGGAGACGATGGCCCATTTGATGGCCTGGGGCCAGTCGAGCGGTTGCGCGACTATCGTCCAGAAGACGATCACGGGCGGATGGATCAAGTATACGGTATAAGCGTGGTCGGACATCCACTTGCGCAAGCGGCCGGACGCATGGAAGCGAGTTTGAAAGACGCGCAGCAGCGCCAGGATAATGCCGAAGCAAACGAAGGGCTCCCAGAACGCATACAGTATGGCTTGCGCGTTAAAGCCGCCCTCGAACGCAATGTTTCCCTCCAGAGCTCCCGTTAAGATAAGGCCGACGGGCAGAACGGGGATGACGAAGACCGCGATCCGTCCCCACCGTTTGGCGGTTTGGGCGGTCAGCCGTTCCATCCAGTTGTGACGGCGGGCCAGCAGGCCGGCGATAAACAACAAGATGTATAACGGGAAGTAGCCGAACTGGAGCCCGAGCGGCCCTTCGCCGGTAGGATAGGCGAATCGAACCGCGAATGCGACCAATCCGCTGGCAACGGCCGATACGAGCAAAACCTTGTCCGAAGGGAAGGGAATCTCGGGCGAAGCCGTCCCTCTTTTCGCGGTCAGCAGGCGGTAAGCGACGTATACAATCGCGAACAGGAGCAAAGCCTCAATAAACCATGCCGGTCCTACGAAGATATGTTTGAAGCTCCACACTTCGGCGCGATAGAACTCCTGCAACGTCGTTGTACCGCGCAAGTGGGCATACCAACCCGTCACGGGGCCGATCAAGAAACTGTAGACAACGAGCGGGATTCCTAAGCGGATCAGACGATCCTTCAAGAAGCGGCTCGGTCCTTTGCGATCGTAGGAAGTAGGAATAAAGTACGCGGAGAGAAAGAAAAACAGCGACATAAAGAAAGCTTGGCACACGGCCGTGAACAGGGTCAGCAAAATGGAGGTTATCGTCAATTCGCTTGTGTCGACGTCCACCAATATCCACGAGCCGGACGCTCCGTATGCGATTGAGGTATGAAAGACGACGACCAGAACCGTCAGAGCGGTTCTCAGATTGTCCAGGTAATCCAGCCGTTGATTCAGGGAGATAACCTCCTAAGGCAAAAAAATGCGATGAGTGTCATGCAGCGTGGTTCAAACGACCTATCTGAATCTTTACTTTTTCGACAATACTTCCCTATATCCTCCAGAAGACTCTCGATAACGGGGGAAAGATGAAGGGATGGCCGGCCTTGTTTGTTAAAGATTTCAAGCTATCGAGAACAATATTTGTCGCAGGTCTTGTTCTGAACGCGCTGATCGCCATTTTGACGTTTTACCTGGGAAGAGCGGCGGAAGATCCGTTGCTGATGTTCATACCCTTGGCGATTGGCGCGGTCGCTCATGCGTTCTATGCTCCGGTTATTGTAGTTGCAAGCTTAGCGACGGAGAGCCGTCATCTGGCGTTATGGCTGAACAATCCTCAATCGGCTATCCGATTGCTCGCGAGCAAAATCGCGAACGGCGTACTGCTGGCCGCGATCTCGCTGGTCATGCTGTACGCGCTGTCCGGCCTGCTGCTGGCCCCGAAGATCAGCTTAATCGAACCGTATTGGACGGATGCCTGGAAATTGGGCCTGTTCGCTTTTCCTCACATTTTGTTGACGTCCGCGGCGCTCGGCGTCGCGGTGACGGCACTGTGGGCTTTATCCCGAGGTCTCAGGCTGAAGATCGGGCGTTGGAGCCGGACAGCGACGGCCGGAGTGGCCATCCTGTTTGTCTGGCTAGGCGCCGTTCGAATCTTCCGCGCCGTATCGTTTCCTGACGGAATGGGGGGGCGTTGCCTACCGCTTTCCGTCCATACTGACTGAACCCCTGCAAACCTATACGGGCGAGTATGTGTATACGGAGCAGATACGTCAATTCGTCCTCGTCATGCAAGAAATGGGATACGGCGCGCCAGAGATTCTGTCCGGGCTCGCGGACTATCTGAACAACGCGGAGAAAGGAGAGGGGTAACCTGATTCGATTAACGAATGTGTCGAAGAGTTATCCGAAGCGGGTGGCGCTCAAGGACATCTCCATAACGGTGCCTCCGGGTAAAATCATTGGCATTGTAGGCGGGAACGGAAGCGGGAAGTCCACGCTGTTGAAGCTGATGGCCGGGTTGTCGGTGCCCACGAGCGGAAGCGTTACAGTCAACGGAGAGACGGCCAGCCGCAGGAGCGGCAAAATCGTTGCGTACTCCTCCGAGCTTGGGTCATTTTACCCCGTGTTCACGGTGCGGGAAGCCATGAGGTTCCAGGCCGCGCAATATGCCGATTTTAACTTGAATAAAGCGGAAGAAATCATGCAGCTGATGAAGTTGGACCCCGGGATGAAAATCAAGGCGCTCTCAAAAGGGAACCGCGGCCGTCTGCAGATCGTGCTGACGCTGGCTCGGGAAGCCCCCTACATCCTGATGGGCGAACCGTTGTCCGGACTGGACCCGATGGTGTGGCTGATCGTCGTAGCGCTCCCGATCTGGACCTCCGGCCAGATGGACGACACGGTCATGGAGACGGTGATCGCGTGCCTGTTGGTCGTCCTGTTTCCCTTCGTCATCCCCTGGCGATATGTGTTCGAGAATTACGTGAAGCAGCCCGGTAATCGGTGGAACGGAAAATAATCTTCAGCAGCGCGAGAAAGCCCCGTCCGAAGCGAATATTCCCTTCGGACGGGGCTTTCGATTATTTTGCGAATACGTGATTGCCGATCTTCACTGTAACCGGCCGGCTTCGTACCCAGGCGTTGTCGGTCTTCTTCGGATTGAAGAAGACGATGGCCCCGAGTCCCGGATCGGAACCGTTCAGCGCTTCTTGCACGGCGCGTTTCGTCTCCTGGCTCGGCGACACCGAATAAATGCGTTTGTCCAGCACCGGAGAATACTGATAGTAGGCTTTGCCGTTGTAATAGTCCACTTGGAAAATCGCATCGATAATCGTATCCGGCCATTCGGGATGCTCGACCCGGTTCAAGATCGAAGCCGCGACGGCCACTTTGCCCGCGTAGCTCTCGCTGCCCGCCTCCGCTTCCGTAATCCGGTACAGCCAGAGAAGCTCTTCGTCCGAAGATTGCTTCTGCTGGGACATCGCGACGAACCCGCCCTCTCCGGTCGAGATCAGCGCCGCTCCTTTACGCGAATCGTATTGGACGCCGAAGCCGAGCTTTCTTGCGGTATACGCCAGCGGTACGTAGGCGGTTCCGCCGATGAGCGTCGTCCGCGTATCCAGGTTGTCCCTCTGCCATGCCGTCTTCCCGGCGCTCCGATAATCGGAATGGCGTTCGCCCGCGGGAAACCCGATCTGGATCGACGACGTCGTGAGCACGGCCGAGCGGTATTGCTCGCTCCAGCCGACCGAGACGTTCAGGCCGCGAAACCAGGATGCCGGTACAAGCTGATATCCGTTCTGTATCATGACGGTCGTGGATGCCGGTTGACCGTTGACGTATACCGTCGCTCCACCGAGCGTCTGCGCCGATGCGCCAGGAGCCGGCCAAGCCAAAATAGCAACCAATACAAGCGTTAAAGGTAAAGTCCAATATTTGTTCAACACGTTACTCGCCCCTTCCCTCGGACCATCATACGATAAAATCGAAGGCTGTCCGTCTGGCAGATTGAGGATGATGAGAATCGGCATTCGAGCGGCTCGTCAGCCAAAAGCGCGCAGCCAAGCGGTTTTTTTCGTAAAGCTGGCATTTCTTTTCTGAAAAGAATGAGGAAATTTTAACGATGCTTTGGGGCGGGTTTACGGGATTGAGCGCTGAATAGGCCTTGGGGATGTAGATTTATAAAATCCGCTTTGCTATGATGTGGATGAATATAGACTTGGAAAATTACGGGACTCCCCCTGGATCCAATTGAACAACGAAGGCCATCCGCTACAGGGTGGCCTTCACGTATAAGAGGGTCTCGGAAACGGGATCGGACAAGCAGTTGCGGCGCGAAAAAAATTTTTTCGCCGATCTGTCGATTGGCCGGCTTCCGGATCGTCGTAATGTATAGAACGACAAAAATGCAAAGGAGAATGCAGATGCGAACGGTGATTTCCAAGGACGGCACGAAAATCGCGTACGACAGGTCCGGGCAAGGACCGGCGCTTGTTCTGACAGGAGGCGCGTTCAGCTATCGCAATTTTCCGGGAATGAAGCAGCTTGCGTCCTGCCTGGCGGAGAGGTTTACGGTCTACAATTACGACCGGCGCGGACGCGGCGACAGCGGAGACGGCTTGTCCTACTCGACGGATCGCGAGATAGAGGATCTGCAGGCGCTGATCGAAGAGGCGGGAGGCGAAGCTTGCGTGTACGGCTTGTCTTCCGGCGCGGTGCTTGCGCTTCAAGCCGCGGCCAAGGGGGCGCCGATCGCGAGACTGGCGCTGCACGAGCCGCCGTTCATCGTGAACCCCAGCGACCCCAGGCCGCCGGCTGATTTCGTTCGGCAAGTGAGCGAGATGATCGCGAAGGATCGCAGGGAGGACGCCATCCGCTACTTCATGACCAAGGGCATGGGCGCGCCCGCTTTCGTTCCGTTCATGCTTCGGCTGATGCCGGGAACCTGGGACAGATTGAAGGCCGTTGCCCATACGCTTCCGTACGATGTGAAGCTGCTTGAGGAGCACATAGGAGGACGCCCCCTTGACGGCAAGCTTTGGAGCGAAGCAACGATGCCGACGCTTGTCCTTGAAGGCACAGAGAGTCCGGCATCACTGCGTCGCGCCGCTCAAGCTTTGTCGACCGTGCTGCCGAACGCGCGGTTGGTCAGCAAGCGGGGGCTCGGTCACACCAAGAAGCTGGACGCCAAGCGAATCGCTTAGGAGCTGACGGCTTTTCTCCTGGACGATCGGGAAGGCCGCTCTGCCGGGGCTTGATCGTGCCTAACTGCGCACTTGGAAATTCCAATGCTTTATAACTTGAATTTCATTTTAGGAGGATAAGACAATGCGGTTTATGATGATCGTAAAAGGAACGACGGATTCGGAAGCGGGAACGCCGCCCAGCCCTGAGCTGCTCGAGGCGATGCAGAAATACAACGAGGAGTTGGTCAAAGCCGGCGTGCTGCTCGCGGCGGACGGCCTGCAGCCCACTTCCGCGGGGATTCGGATTTCTTACCCCGAGCCGGGCGGCAAGCCGAAGGTGGTCGACGGTCCCTTCGCGGAGGCCAAAGAGATTATCGCCGGATACACGCTCATTGAAGTGAAATCCAGGGAAGAGGCGATCGAATGGGCGCTCCGCATGCCGGATCCCCACGGCTTCGGCCAGGGGGAGATTGAGCTCAGGCAGGTGTTCGAGCCTCATGACCTGACGAGCGAGCCGGAGGCGTTGGCCGGACAGGCCGCTCTGCGCAAGCAGCTCGACGAGCGCAGGCGCCCGTGAATCGCCCGTCGGCCCGTCGAACCGTCGATGCGATCTGGCGGATCGAGGCACCCAAGCTGATCGCGGCGTTGACGCGAATGGTCAGGGACGTGGGGCTCGCAGAGGACCTGGCGCAGGATGCGATGGTCGTCGCTCTGGAGCGTTGGCCGGAGACGGGGATTCCGGACAATCCGGGCGCATGGCTGATGACGGTGGCGAAGCGCCGAGCGATCGACTGGATACGCAGGAACAGGCAGCGGGACGACAAATACGCGGAGCTTGCCCGCGTCTCGGAGCTGATCTCGGAAGACGACATGGACAAGGCGTTGGACGGAGAGGTCGGAGACGATCTCCTCCGTCTCGTCTTTATGACCTGTCATCCGGCGCTGTCCCGGGAAGCCCGGGTCGCCTTGACGCTGCGGCTGCTGTGCGGGCTGACGACGGAAGAGATCGCCCGCTCCTTTCTAACCTCCGAACCGACCGTCGCCCAGCGAATCGTTCGGGCCAAGAAAACGCTAAATGCCGAGAGGAGCTCGTTCGAGATGCCCTCGGGCGAAGAGCTGGCGGAGCGGCTGTCCGCCGTGCTTGAGGTCGTCTATCTGATGTTTAACGAAGGGTACGCGGCCACCTCCGGGGAGCACTGGGTGAGGCCCTTGCTCTGCCAAGAGGCGCTCAGGCTGGGCCGTATTCTTGCGGAGCTTGCGCCTCGGGAACCGGAGGTTCACGGGCTGGTCGCGTTAATGGAAATTCAAGCTTCGCGCCTGAGAACGAGAGTCGGCGACCAAGGCGAGCCGGTCCTGCTTCTGGATCAGGACCGCGCGCAGTGGGACCGCCTGCTGATTCGCCGCGGTCTCGCGGCGCTGGAACGCTGCCGCAAGCTCGGCCGTCCGCTCGGGCCGTATGCGCTGCAAGCGGCTATCGCGGCGTGTCATGCCGAGGCTCCGGCATCGGAGGAGACCAACTGGATTCGCATTGCCGCGCTGTACGAGGCGCTGTCCCGGCAAGCCCCGTCCCCGATCGTCGAGCTGAACCGGGCGGTGGCGGTCGCAATGGCGTTCGGTCCCGCTTACGGTCTGCAGATCGTCGACGAGATTGCCGGCTTGTCCGCTCTGGAGAACTATCACCTGCTTCCGAGCGTTCGCGGAGAGCTGCTCAGGAAGCTGGGGAGATACGGAGAGGCGCGCCTGGAATTCGAGCGGGCGGCGGCGATGACCCGCAATGTCCGCGAACAAGAGCTGCTGTGCGCGCGGGCCGCAGAGTGCGATGCTCGTTCCTCCGATTAATTTTCGCGCGTATGTCGATTTCCGGATTCCCGATTCGTCGTAACAGATAGAAAGGAGGAATCCAGAATGCGATTTATGCTTCTTGTCAAAGCGACGGGATGCTCGGAAGCGGGCGTCCCGCGCAGTCCGGAACATCGCTTCGCCAAGGAAGCGAGTCTGGCGTCCATGGCCGAGGCGGGGGTGCTTCTGGCTGCGGAGCGGCTGCAGCCCAGCTCGGGCGGAATTCGGATGGCATTCTCGCCGGAGGGCGAGCCGGAGCTGGAGTGCGGTCCTTTCCCGGCAGATTCGTGGCTGTTGGCGGAGTATCTGGTCATCGAGTCTGAATCGATGGAAGAGGCGATCGGCTGGGCGCGCCGGATTCCGGCTCCCGGAGGATGCGAACGGATGGAAGTCGAGCTTAGACGGTTGGAGGACAAGGCCCACGGTCCGCGAAATATCGGACTGGAGAACGATCTGGCGCTCCAACTCGGCATGTTGAGGCAAGATTAAGAAACGACAAACAAGGAGCGATGAAGATGAACCCGGAAGTTACCGATTTTATCGAATCTTTGAAAGAATCGTGGCAGGTTGAGCTGTCGACCGCCTTGAGAGCTATCGTCCACGAGGCAGTGGACGGCGTTCAAGAACGCATTCAGTACAAGAAGCCCCACTTCCTCAAGAACGGGAAGTATGCCGCCGTCATCTCGCCTTCGAAGGAGGCGGTCAGCTTCACTCTGTTTAACGCATCGGGCTTGGAGCTGCCGGAAGACCGGTTCGAAGGGCCGCCGGAAAGAAAAACGCTGAAGCTTCGCAAAGGACAAGCGCCCGACAGCGCTGAGCTGATTTCGCTGCTGCGCCAAGCCGCCTCGACGCTGTGAGCCGATGGCGGGATTGCAATGAAAAATCGTAACTATGACAGAATCTGTCGCTATCACCGTTTAAGATGGATTCAGGGCAAGCTATTGTCCTGAAGGAGGATGGCCGCATGTATGTCACGGTTGAAGATTTTATCGTCGAATGGAACAGAGAGGCCGTATTGACCCAAGGGATTCTGGATGGGCTGACGGACGAGTCGCTCGGGCAGCCGGTGTATCCGGAAGGGCGCACGCTGGGGAGGATCGCTTGGCATTTCGTCTCGAATATCCCGGAGTATTTAACGGAATTCGGCTTGCCGATCGCCGAGGCGGGCGATGCGAACGAGGTGCCGTCCGCGCAGGAGATCGCGGAAGCCTTCAGGACGGTCGCCGCGAATGCGGGTAACGCGCTCAGGGAACAATGGACGGATGATACGCTGCGCCAAACCCAGAATGCGTTCGGACGAGTGGAGTCCAATGCCATGATTCTGATGGGACTGATCAAGCATATCGCCCACCATCGGGGACAGGTCACCGTCTTGATGCGCCAGGCGGAGCTGTCCATTCCTGCCGTGTATGGCCCTTCGAAGGAAGGCTGGGCGCGGCTCGGAGTGACTCCGCCGCTCTAGGACGCGTCACGCTGCAGTACGGGAAGAGGCCGCTTCGCGAGAGGACTTGGACAGTCGACTCCGCGAGGACGGCCTCGTCCTGCTCCGGCTTTCCGACGTGCTGCGCTAAAACGGGTTTGCATACACGCCCTAAGACATAATTCGTTTCTCTCCCTGGATAGCTTGAATAGGACCGATATTTTGCGTGAATTCCAGAGTTCCCATGTAGGCGCCGGTATCGTCGCGAACCGCGAAGTAGCGGATGTACACGAACTTGTCGCGGAACGGGATCCAGAAGTCCTCCGAATCCTTCTTCCCCAATTTGAAGTCGTCCAGCAGTGCTTCCACCACATGCGCGCTCTTGGGAGGGTGGCAATTTTGCACCGTTCTGCCGATCACGGCCTTCGTGCGCGCGAAGATCCTTTCTTTGCCGTGCGAGAAATAGCGGACGATATCGTTGTGATCGATAAACGTCAGATCGACGGGCAAGTGGTTCATGATCAGCTCCAGCTGCCGCAGAGACAGCGTGCCGGTCTCCATCTTAATATATCCGTCGGCGATGGATTGTCCGTCCAGCCGATCTCTGTGGGGAATCCATTTCTCGGCTCCGTCGATCAGGCAGAAGCCGATGACCTCGCTCTCTCCCGCGATCTTGATCCATTCGTCCTCGGTCAGATGCTCCATCGCCATCGGAAAAAGAATTTGCTCTTCCCGATAGATCATCCCTTGCGTCTGCTCCATGAGATCGTTCATTTCCCGAAGCAACGCCGTTTTATCCCCGTCGTAGTACGTTAAATTCCGTTTGGCCGCCTTAATGGCGTCCCGGATGAAGTCGTCCAGCCTCCACATATTGATGGAAGGCCCGTTAATTCCGTACTTCTCCAAGTAAGGGAACAACAGCTGCTCTTTGCGGGTATAATGTTTGTCCACATCGAGCAGCAGATTGTAATCTTCGATCAGCTTGTACCGGCTCTCCTCGCCGTCGTCCTCCTCGAACTTCCGCAGATGCGGCTGCAGCCTCGTTTGGATCAGCTTTTCGATTTCCCTGTTTTCCAGAAGGAACGTATGGACGGGGTGTCCCGATTCATCCTGCGTATGCTGCGCGCGCTTGATTTTCCCTTCGATAATCGACATATGCAGCGCAGACAACCGCTTGATCTCGCTCTCGGACAAGCCCTGCGACGCAATATATTCTCCCTGCAGCGCGGACAGTCCGGACAGCTCCTCCAAAGTAATCTCCCCAATTTTCTCGTCGAAACAAGCTTGGACTTCTTCCTTGCTCTTGCCGTGATAGAGATCCAGAAATATGTCCTTCAGAATCGCCTGACGTTCCGTCTCCCGCCCAGAGAGGACTTCGCGGTTATTGATCAATTCGCTCATAACATCACTCCCGATGTTTACCGATAATTATTCTCAATATTAACTGTAGCATCAGTCGCCGCTGTTCTTCGTGACGGACATCACAGTTTCGGCCGAAGGGCGGCTATACAAGATTATCGATAAAAAAGAAGGGCATCTATCTCCCGGCATCGGAAGGAGATAGATGCACCGTACATTAACCATCAATAATCGTTCGGTACGACTCTTTTTACTTATGAGACAGCCTCTTCAGATTTGACCGACTTACCAGTTATTGCCCGATCCCCGAATGACGGTGAAGTTCGGGCTCTTATTCTCGCCGTAGATCGCCGTGACGCCGGGGTTGTTCACCTTGACGTTGGTGAAGCTGGCCGAGCCGACGACCGGCCCTTGCCCGTCTTCCGCCTTGGCGACGAGCTTGATGCCGTAGCGGGACGGATTGTTGATCGTGATGTTCTCCAGACGAATGTTCTGCATCGGCAGATTTTCCGGAGACTTCGATTGGAACATCAGTCCGAAGTACACCGGGTTGTTGATGTCGACGTTTTTGACGACGATGTTCTTGAAGTCTCTGTCGCCGCCGAAGAACCAGATCGCGCCGAAGTTCTGGTACTCGTTGATTTTGTCGTCGGCTCCGACGCTGGTCCAGAAATCCCCGCCCGTGCGGTCCAGCGTAACTCCGTCGATGACCGTATCCAGGGCGCCGAAGCCGAGCGTGTTATACCCGAAGCTCAGGCTGCTTACGGTCACGCCGGGATACGTCAGCGTATCCGCGCCGTACAGGTTCTGGAACAAGTTGTCCTGGCCGCCGTAGACGGCGAAAGCGGCGGCGCGCCGGACGTTGGTGGCGGTCAGGTTCGTGTACTTGTTGCCCACGTTGTAGGAGCCGCCGGCGTCGATGGCGCTGAACAGGGCGAACGCGTCGTCTCCGGCGCCGCGGGAGTAGTTATTGTCGATGATGTTATAGGACGAGCCGTTCGTCATATTGATGCCGTCCGCGAATACGTTTTTGATCCGGTTGTTCTTGAACGTGTTGTAGGAAGAGTTCACTCCCCAGTACAGGCAGATGAAATGCTCGGCCCAGATGTTCTCGATGGTGACATTCTGCATGCCGTTGCCGTCGATGAACTTGCCGGGACCGTCCTGCCTGTAGACGTAGTTGCCCCAAGCGGACAAATCCTTGATCGTGGTGCCGTTGGCCGTGGACGAAATATTGAAGCCGACGTCGGTGTTCGTCTGGCTCTGAGGAGCCACCAGCTTCGTATGCCACGGACCAGCGCCAATAATTTCGGTGGCCCGGCCGTACAGGAAGATTTTCGACGAGATCGTCCATTCGCCCGCGGGAATGAAGATGCCCTTCTTGGACGAATCCTGACGGAACTCGTTCAGAGCCTGCTCGATCGACTTGCTGGCGGACACCTCCACGTATTTGCTCGGGTCCGGATTCGAGGCGGGCGGAGCGACGTTCTCCGTCTCGATCATGTCCACATAGATCCAGGACACGTCCCCAGCGTCCTTCTGAATCCGAATTTTCGTTCCGGCCGGATAGACCTGGTCGAGCATCAACTGCGAATCCTCGTAGAGCCAGTAGGCTTTGGAGCCGGAATTATTGTAGCCGAGCTGTCCGAGAGTCGTCGGAGTCGCATAGACATAAGAGAACTTGGACGTGACGGTGAAGTTGCCTTTGTCCGCCCCGTTCGCATAGATGCTGATCGTACCGGTAGTGTTCTCCGCCACAGCGTTGCGAAGGACGAACGCGTTCGCCGGAGCCGTCAACGTGAACTCCACGTACTCGCCGGTCGCGTCCAGGAGGACGGCCGAGCGTCCCGAAGCTTCGCCCGCGAAGTCGCCCGGCGTGAAGTTCGGAGCGAGTCTCGTGCCGTTGGTGCTGTTGGCGGCGGCTTCGGCTTCGAGAATGGTGAACGGCATGTTGGCCCCTCGACCGGAATAGAGGCTCGATGTGCTGACGTTGTTCGCCTGCTTGATGGCGACTTCGTTCGCATCGGCCGCAACCGTCGTCGTGACGGTGTAACTGCCGTTGACGGCGGTCCATGTGCCCAAGCTGACATTGGCCGACGCTCCTGCCGCCAGCGAACCATTGTAAGAACCGTTCAACGTCTGAATGGTGGCTCCCGCCGCATTCTTCAGCACGAGCGAGATGCCGTGAACGCCGCCCGCCGAAGCGATGTTTCCTTGGTTTTTCACATTCACCGTGAACGTGACGGTATTGCCCGCGCTCGGATTGGAAGGCGTCCATGAAGCGGTCGCGATCAGGTCGGAGCTTTGCACCTGGCCGACGACCAGCGGCGACGACGAGGTGAAGCTGTTGTTCGAATTGTCCGTCTCGACGACCGTATCGTTCTCGTCTACCTTGGCCGTGACGGAATAAGAACCGGCGTCCTTCGGCCCGATGTTGGCGGAGACGGTCGTCGATGCTCCTGCCGCAAGCGCTCCTACGGCAGCCGTTCCGACAAGGCTGCTGTCGAGATAGAAGTTTACGCTCGCAGCCGGAGAGGCGACCGAACCGGCATTCTGAACGGCTGCGCTAAGCGTGATGGCGCTGGTCTCGACGGGGGATGCCGGAGACCACGTCAGTCCGGTAACCGTCAAGTCCGGATTCGGCGCCGGGGTGCCGATAATCTGGAACTCGGCGACTTGCCCGCCGGGAGCGCCGGAGTTGGCCGTGAACCGAAGCTGAACGCGGCTTGCCGTGGCGTTCACCGGAATCGTAACCGTGTTCTGCGAAGCCGGGTTGAACGTATACGTGGCCGCGGACACCAGATTCGCGAAGGTCGTGGAATTCTGGTCGTGTCCGAGCACTTGGATCGTCTGCGTCCGGGTCGCCCATGCGCCGGCCGGATTCAGCTTGATCACGACGGACGAGATGTTGGCGTTGGCGCCAAGATCCACGGTAAGCGTGCCGGGATGTCCGCCTGCCTCCCAATAGGTATTGATATCGTTGTCGTTGGCGTTCTCCGCCGTAAAAATATAGGTCGAAGAGGAGGCCGCGATCGGCTTGCCGAGGGCCAGGTTCGCCTCGTTGCCGCCGCCGGAGCCGTTCCTCGTCACGGAGTTGCTCGGCGGGGAGACGTTGCCCGCGGCGTCCTTGGCGACGACATAGTAGGTCACCGCAGCGCTTGAAGGCTGGTTGTCCGTATAGCTGAGCGTCGCGCCATTCACGCTGCCGCGCAGTTGTCCATTGGCATAGACGTCATAGCCGGTAACCGCGACGTTATCCGTCGAAGCGTTCCAGGTCAGCTGGATCGCGCCGGAGGACGGCTGTGTGTAAGCGAGATTGCCCGGCGCCGTAGGAGGCTGGGTGTCCGCGGAGCTGCCGGGAACGAAGTTGATCCAGTTGATGTTGAAATCATAGCCGGTGGCGTGGATGCGAAGCGTTTGCGGTCCGGCGGCAAGCGTTACGCTGGCGGTGACCGTCTGCCAATTTTGCCAGCCTCCGGTGTTCGGCACCGCCGTCGTCGCAAGCGTCGTTCCGCCGGAACGCAGCTGGAGCTGACCCGTGGAGGCGGTGCTGGCGACCCGGTATTCGACGGTGTATGCGCCCGCGGCTTGCACATCGACGTTGTAATCCAGCCAATCGCCCACGTTGATCCATCCGACGTTAAGCCCGCCGCCGGTATCCGTCGTCGTCTCGGTCTGGATTCCGTTCATCGCGCTGTAATTTTCCGCTTCGATCTTGCCCGGAATAACCGAAGGTCCGGACGGGGAAGCGCCGTACACTTCGAGTTCGGACAATTGACCGGCCGGCCACCCGGTGTTGGCGGCGAAGAGAACGCGCACGTAGCGAGCGCTGGCGGCGGCGAAGTCGATCGCGACCGAATTGCCCGCGCTTGGGTTAAACGCGTAGCTGGCTGACGGCTTCAGATCCGAGAAGCCGGTTCCGTTAAGGCTTCCCTGAACGGAGAGCGTCTGCGTGCGGCTCTCCCATTCGGTCGGCAGCTTCAGCACGACTCGGTCGATCGAGACCGCGCTGCCGAGATCGACTTGAACCCATTGCGGGAAAGCGTTGTTGACGCTCTCCCAGTACGTGGCGGCGTTGCCGTCCGTCACATTGGACGCGACATAGACATCGGCATGCCCGGATTCCGACGCGGGTTTGCCCGCGGCCAAATTCGGGCCTCCGGCCGCATGAACGGAAGCGGGAGCCCCGACGGAGGACAGGAACGTCCCGAAGATGAGCGTCACCATGCAGATCCAAGCGACAGCTCGTCCTTGCCTTTTCATCATTTTTATTCTCCTTTCATATTGGAGGTTCTCGATTCGTTGCTCTAAGCTGCGTCTCCCATTCGCTCCTTCCAATCTGAATTTTCTTTTTCTTCTAATGTAAGCGATATCATTTCATAGTGCGTTCCTCCTTCCCGAAAAACCTTTTTGGGGACTGCACCCTGATCATATGACAGTCGGGGCTTCCGGTTAAGGAGTGATTCTATCGAGATGATGTGCGCGATTATGCAATAGGCGGAGAATATGGGGGAAAACAGGCCGCCGCCTCCGGTATCGAACCAGGAGGCGGCGTTAACGGTTAAGAGGGCGAGTAGGAGGAGAGGACCTTTCCTTGCGAATCGAGAGCGTCGATCCGATAATCGTCTACAGGCACGGTCATGTCGGCGAACCAGTACCGCGAACCGTCCGGGCAAGGAAACACTTGGGCGGCCCATTGCCGTCCGCTCCCGTCTGTGACGAGGATGCCGGCGATATCGGTCTTGAAGAGCTTTCCGGTAAGGACGTTAAGCTCGCCGTAAGTCATGAGTCCGTCATATCTGACTCCGGGCATCGATTCCTGTCCGCTCAGCGTTCCGAATTCGCTGTAGGCCAGAGCCCAGCCGTCGAGGCCGGTGCCGACGGAACGATCGCCGCCGTAATCCGTCCATTTCAGAATGTCCACGAACAGCTCGGAGCGTTCGGTCGATTCGGGAGGAGCGGAATAGATCAAGACCAGGTCGTCGTAGATGCGCTTCTCTGCCAGAATCCGTTTCTCGAATCCCTGGACGCCGCGCAGATGGATCAGAGTATCGCGAATATCGGGATCGAGCGCGGCGGCTCCCGCGGTTTCCGCGGATGCGGACGCCGGAGGCGCGGATTGCTGTTGTTGCGCGAACAGAAGAACGACGCACAGCATGGCCGAGACTGCGGTAGCGATGGCAAGCATCCAGCGTCTGGACGGAAGCGCGGTTTGCCGTTCGGACTCGGCCAGCGCCTGCTTATAGATGCGGCCGGCGAGCTCCTTCGTGAACGTTGCCGTTCGGAGAGGCTGGTCTTTCTTCAAGGTCTCGTACCATTCGGGATTAGATGAATTGTTCATGGGCGCCCTCGTCCTCCTTCAGCAGACTCGTAAGTTTCTTGCGGGCTCCGAACAACCTCGATTTCGCCGTTCCCTCGGGTATGCCGAGCAGGGAAGCGATCTCCCCGAGCGAAAGCTGATGCCTGGCGTGCAGCAGCAGAATCTCCCGATGCTTGGCGGGAAGCCGAAACACCCGGCGCCATACTTCGTTCGTCGCTTCCTCGTCGAGATACGCTTCCTCGGCGGAACGGTGGTGGCCGCCGGGAACGATCCGATCGAGCAGCAGCGCCCTGCGGATAAAAGCCGAGCTTCTATAGTTGTAGCTCAGATTGCGCGTAATGCGGAGCAGCCAAGTTTTCACGGACGCCTCTCCCCGGAACGAAGCGAAGTGCCGATAGGCCCTCAAGAACGCTTCCTGAACGATATCGTCCGTGATGGCCCGGTCCCGGCAGATCAGGTAAGCATAGTTCCAGACTTCTTGGCCGTAGTCGCGCATGAGCGATTCCAGCGTCTCCGCGTCCATGGAAGCGGCGTGTTTCAAGTAATCGTAGCTCAGCGACGATCACCTCCCGAAGAATAGACAAGACGGACCGGCTCGAGGTTCACTTCGTCGGACGGCTTTCCCATTTCTTCTTGAGCTTTCGGAGGAACCCCCGTTGCTTCTTCTCCATCTCGACGTGCCGGAGGTACTGCAGCAGCAGCCGGTATCTCCGATCGTCGTTATGGTCGATTTTGCGCATTTCTTCAAGGATGTCTTTCTGCATGGGGAATCCACTCCGTCAGTTCAGTACTCTGCGTCATTCATTTTAGCGCTGCGGACTCAACATTTTCTGAACAGTGCCTTTCGAAGCCGAATGTCCCCCTTAAAATGAGCAGCCCCCCGCGATCCCGCGGGGGGCTTGAACTGGGTCAGAAGCGAAGCTCTCTAACCATTTTGTAGCTGCCCGGCTCTGCGCGGAAGCCGAGGAGATCGCGGTTGATCCGCAGCATCGGGGCGTTCATCGAGTCGTTGTGCGTTCGCAGATAAGGCGCGTCGGCCGCTTGCGCGGAACGGATTCCGAGCAGCTTCAGGGCAAGCGCGATGCGGCGTCCGCGATATTCGGGCAGCACTCCGGTATATTCCTGGTACAGCGCCCCGGTTTGCTCGTTGCGCATCAGCGCGACGACGCCGACATAGCGTTCGCCGTCCTTGGCGATATGGAACCACTCGGGCCGCAAGCCGGGGGCGTCAAGCGACCATTTCTTCCATTCCTCGAACCAGGGAAAATCGCCCGTATAGCCGGGGATATCCGGATGCGTAATCCGATACAGCTCGTGCAGCTTCCGTTCGTTGGCTTCCCCAGGCTCGTCGGCCAGCGTGACGAACCGGATGCCGGACCGTTCCGCTTCGCCGATAGAGGCGGCCAGCTTCGGGTCTGCCTCGTATCGTCCCAGCTCCAGCACGGATTCGAAGGTGTGCCGCTCCTGGGCGTACCCGCGGCGTGCCGCGAAGGCGAGCGACTCTTCGTCCGTCTCGCGGATGAAGTCCATCAGCCGGGAGGCCCGGACTTCCGACGCCCATTCCAGAAGCGCCGCGTACATGGCCCGGCCGATTCCCTTGCCGCGCAAGTCGGTGCGCACGACGACGAGCTGGTGCAGGGCTCCGGCCTCGGTCCACGGCGCTCTCCAGGCGATCGCGTAGGCGACGACTTGTCCGGCCTCGTCCTCGGCAACCCATTTCGGACGGTCCCAGCCCCCGAGCTTGCCGTCTTCGTCGTAATGCAGCTGTCCGGGCGGGATTCGCTCCTCTTCCTCTAGCAGTCTTTCGGGCGTCGTCGGCTCCGTCCAGACGAGATTAAGAAGCGGTGCCACGTCCTTATAGTCGTCCGGGTGGCGCAGCCTGCGAATGGAATAATTCATCTTTCCGATACCTCCGTTCTCTGTCTCCCGTCATTATCGCACGCCGCCGATCCCTTTTCATGGTAAAATTTAAATATAATCAAAGAAGCCGCTTGTCCGCGGCCCGACTCGACCGCCACCTGTCTTCGAGATCGGCGTCAGGATAGGAGCTGCTTTAAGTGGCTGAACACATCGTGTGATTTGGATTCAAGGGAGGTGTGCCGCTGCCCGGCCTTGCATGAGGGCGCGGCGTGAACGTGAAAATTGTGAAAGGCATCGAGATGAGGGGCTTCCTGCTCACGCTTATGCTGGCTCTTGCCGGAGGAGCGGTCTTCCTGGCCGTGCAGATGCCGGTTCCGTGGCTGCTCGGACCGATGGTCTTCGTCTTTGCAGGAACCCGATTCTTTCGCCGGGTGAAGCCGGCGTGGCCGCAGCCGCTGCGCCATTTCGCCGCGGTCGTCATCGGCTATTCGCTGGGCAGCTCGTTCACGAAGCCTATTCTGACCGAGATGGGCAGCCAACTTCCCACGATGCTGCTGCTCTCTGTGCTGCTCCTGCTGCTGTGCGCGGGGATCGCCTGGATGACCGCGCGGCTGTCCGGGCTGCCTTATCGGACGACGCTGATGGGGAGTGTTCCCGGCGGCTTGTCGCAGATGATCCTTCTCGCTCAGGAGACGCGGGGCATCGACATGACGGTTGTCGTCTTTCTTCAGGTGTCTCGGCTGATGATGATTATTTTCTGCGTGCCGCTCCTCGTGTTCAGTCCGCTGTTCGGCGGAGTGAAGCACGAGGTCGAAGCTACGGCGGGCGCGGAATCCGCTTCCTGGATGGGTTTGCTCCCGGATATTCTGCCCTATGCCGCTGCGTGCGTCGGAATCGCGCTGCTGGCCAGGAAAATCCGCTTCCCGTCCCCATTTCTGCTCGGACCGATGATCGTCACCGCGGCGCTTCATCTGTCCGGCGTCCCGGGTCCGGTTCTGCCGAACGGACTGCTCGACGCCGCCCAAGTGCTGATCGGAGCCTACGTCGGTCTGCTGCTCCGTCCGGAGGAGCTGGAGCACAAGCTCAAGTTCGCCGGAATCGCCCTTCTGAGCGGCGCGCTTCTGCTCGGAGGAGCGATGGGCTTGAGCGTCCTGCTGGTTGAGCTGCACCCGGTCTCCCACGCGACCGCGTTCCTGGGCATGGCTCCGGGCGGGATGGACCAGATGGGCTTTATCGGCAAGGAGGTGCACGCCGACATCGCGACCGTCACCGTCTATCAGCTGTTCCGGACCTGGTTCATCTTCTTCGCCGTCATCCCGCTTATGCGCTTCGGTCTGAAGCGTTTCGGCTCCGGCCGAAGCCGGGGAGAGGAGACGAGGCGTTCGGCTCGGTCAATCGGCTCCTAGATCGCAGCGCAGAGCCTCCGCGAAGATAGAAAGGAGAATGTCCTGTGGCTTCCCATGCTTTGTTGGAGCGTCTGCTGTTTCCGTCCGTTCGACTGGATGCGGGGAAGCTGGAACGCCGGCTGGCCGGCAAGACCGTTCTGATTACGGGCGCCAGCTCCGGCATCGGAGAACGGTTGGCCTATCTTCTTGCGGACTTCGACGTCCGCCTGATTTTGACGGCGAGGAGGGGAGACAGGCTCGCCGCGGCGAAGGCCGCCATCGAATCGAACGCGGGCTCCAGAGCCAAGGTCGACCTGTTTCCCGCCGATCTCCGCGAACCGGAGCAGGTTCTGCTCGCGCATCCCGGCGCAGCGGACGCGGTCGTCGTCGGTGTTCCCGACGAACGGTTCGGTCAGCGGCTGAAGGCATACGTCGAAATCGCCGCGCTCCCCGGGGCAGCGGCACGCGGGCCGAAGAAAGCCGATCTGACCGAGGACGAGCTTCGCGATTGGCTGCGCGGACGATTAGCGAGATTTCAGATGCCGGGAGAGATCGTATTCCTGGATCGGCTCCCGTACACTTCCTTGGGCAAGCCGGACCGAAGACGCCTCTCGGAGTAGGGTGATATACAAGTTTTATCGAGCTAATAGAAAGATACAATGGCAAGGCCGCAGCCTTGCTTTTTTGCAGTTTCCTGGCGTTTTATGGCCGTATTTAAGGGTTCTTACCCTGGAACAGGATGTCAACACTGAATTTTCCGGCTTTCAACTCGCATGCAACTATCATATAATAGAGAGCAAATAAACTAGTCTATCACGGAAAGTGATGAGATAAAAGAATGGATCCGGAAAAGGTGCGTAAACCCAACGCGCCTTGGCTTGCTGTGTGCGTAAGCAGGCGGGAGCGTTAAAAACTTTTTTTTCAAATATAGCATGCGAGGAAGGAAAATCATGAGCGACAGACAATCCCAAACAGAAGTTATTTTAATCGGGGCCGGCATTATGAGCGCGACGTTGGGAACCCTTTTGAAAGAACTGGTTCCAGATTGGAAAATCACGGTATTCGAGAAGCTCGCCAGCGCGGGAGAGGAAAGCTCGAACGAATGGAACAATGCGGGGACCGGCCATGCCGCATTGTGCGAGCTGAACTATACCGTCGAGAAGCCCGATGGAACGGTCGATATCAGCAAAGCCGTCAGCATCAACGAACAGTTTCAGGTATCGAGGCAGTTCTGGTCTTATCTCGTTAACGGCAGCCTGATTCGCAATCCTCAGGAATTTATTATGCCGCTGCCTCACATGAGCATGGTGCAAGGAGAGAAGAACGTCTCGTTCCTGAAGAAGCGCTTCGAGGCGTTGTCCGGCAATCCTCTGTTCCAAGGCATGGAATATTCCGACGATCCGGGCAAGCTGAAGGAATGGATTCCGCTCATTATGCAGGGCCGGAACTTGAACGAGCCGATCGCGGCTACCAAGATCGACTCGGGAACCGACGTCAACTTCGGCGCTCTGACGCGCATTCTGTTCGACCATTTGAGCCAACAAGGCGTCGGCATAAACTACAAGCATAGCGTGGATAATATGAGACGGACCGCCGACGGCTCTTGGGAGTTGAAGGTTCGCAACCTGAACGGCGGCTCCGTAGAGCGTCATACCGCGCAGTTCGTCTTTATCGGCGGCGGGGGCGGAAGCCTGCACTTGCTGCAGAAGTCGGGCATTCCGGAAGGCAAAGGAATCGGCGGCTTTCCGGTCAGCGGACTGTTCATGGTCTGTACGAATCCGGAAATCGTTCAGCAGCATCACGCCAAAGTTTACGGCAAAGCCAAGGTCGGCGCGCCTCCGATGTCCGTTCCCCATCTGGACACGAGGTTTATCGACAACAAGAAGTCGCTGCTCTTCGGGCCTTTCGCCGGGTTCTCGCCGAAGTTCCTGAAGACCGGCTCCATGTTCGACCTGATCGGTTCCGTGAAACCGGGCAATGTGATGACGATGCTGGCGGCGGGCGCCAAGAACGTTCCCCTGACCAAGTATCTGATCGAGCAGGTCATGCTGTCCAAAGAGAAACGGATGGAGGAGCTGCGCGAGTTTATCCCGAACGCCAGAAGCGAGGACTGGGATCTGGTCGTGGCGGGACAGCGCGTGCAGGTCATCAAGGATACCGCCGCAGGCGGCAAGGGAACGCTGCAATTCGGAACCGAAGTCGTCAGCGCGGCCGACGGCTCGATCGCCGCTTTGCTGGGCGCCTCCCCGGGCGCTTCCACGGCCGTCTCCGTCATGCTGGAAGTTCTGAAGAAGTGCTTCCCTCAGCAGATGCCGGCTTGGGAGCCGAAGCTCAAGGAAATGATTCCTTCCTACGGCGTGTCCCTGGCCAAAAATCCGAAGCTCAACGAAGAGATTCACGCGGCTACGGCGCAGGCTCTTGGACTTAGCAGGGAGCTTCAACCGGTATAATATCCAATCATCAAGCAAAAACGCCTTCGGCGTCCTCTGGACGATGAATGCGTTTTGTCGGAGACGATTCGGATAAGGATAGCGAATTTTATACTTTCCGAATCGTGAATCAAGGCGCAGGGAGAACACTCCCCGCGCCTTTTCCGTGTGCTCGGAAAACGGACCCGCGACTCGAAAAAATCAGGTATGATAGGATAAGAATCGACAATGGGTCATTTTCCCAACTATGGAGGAGCAGCAGATGAGATCTCGGACTTATCGGACAACCGCGTTATTCGTAATGGCTCTTTTATTATCGGCAGGGAGCTTCTCCTTCGGCGCCGCTCCCGGGGCGTCCGCAGCCGTTCGCTTCGACGGCATGGCCCTGATCGAAGAATGGGCCGGCAAAGCCTATCAAGGCAGACAAGCCGGAACTCCCGGCTACGCGAAGGCCGCGGACGACTTGGAAAAACGGATGCGCTCGGCGGGCATGCTTCCGCTGCTGGGAGAGAATCAATATCGGCAGAGCTACAAAGTCGGTACGGCGTCTTTGAAGAAAGAACAAGTTTCGTTAAACGGGAAGACGCTTAAGCTGATGAAGGATTACATGCCTTTCGCCCGATCGGCCGAAGGAAAATATACGTTCCGTTCCGCCTATTACGCCGGTGCGGGACTGTCCGCGGATTATAAGAAGAAAGTAGACGCACCGGTCGTGTTCAGATGGTTCGACAAAAACGGCAAGTTCCCGGAGGGCATTCAGGATCGCGTTCAACGCGCCGCGGCGCAAGGGGCCAAAGCCGTCCTGATCGTGACGAACGGAGAACTGAAGGTCGGCAACTACGAACATCCGCTGAACGCCGAGAAGCTCGGCGTCCCCGTTCTCTATTTGTCGGAGGCAGCCGCGGAAGCGGCGGGCATTCCTCGCGAGTTCACTCCGGCGGCGCTGAGCAAGCTGGACCTGCGGATCGACCTGTCCATCGACCGTTCCTCCGAACAGGCCGACAACCTCGTCGGCGTTGTTCCGGGCAAATCTGAGGAGAAGGCCATTCTGTGGGTGACGAACATCGACGGCTTCGGCAGCCTTCCGGACGGCAGATGGTACGAAAGCGCCAAAGCGGGCTCCGCATCCGCCGCGATGATGCTCGACATGGCCCGGCATTACAAAGAAACCAAGCCCGAATATACGATGATCTTCGCCTTCGTGGGCAGCAAGTGGAAGGGGCAGGAGGGCATCAAGGCGCTGACGGACAAGCTCAGCTTCGACCGCATCGCCGCCACGGTCGAGCTGTATGCGATGGGCGGGAACGGCAAGCTGGGCGACATGTTCGTGAATTACCTGGACAAGTCTTTCGAAGTGTCCGCCCAAGCCGTGTCGCCCGCGCCGATCTTCAACTCCGATCCGGGCAACGCCTTGTCGTCCGTGCTCCGTACGAAGACGAACAAGCTGCTCCTTGTCCGGGATCGGGAGACGTGGGTGGACGATTCGTTGACGGACAAGGCGGCGAACGTTACCCGAAGCAGTTACGAGAGCGGGGTGCGATCGCTGCTCGAGCTGTCCGATAAATTGTCGCGGCGGATCGCGGAAGAGAATTCCGTCAGCATGGACTATTCCCGTCTGCCGGTTGCGAAAGCCGAGTTTCAAAATCCGAAGACGACGCTGCACCGCATCGTCACCCGTCATTTTAACGTGTATGCGGATGAAAGCTATATCGGCGAGATGACCCCCGATGTGCTGAAAGAAATGGACTCCATCTATGCAAGAGTAGCCAAGTACAACTACTATCCTCTTCCGGAAGCCAAGGTGAACGCTCTGTTCATGAAGGACGGCAATGCGGCCGCGAAGATCGCGGGGCGCAAAGACTTGGAGGGAAATTCGGAGGCCGCCGGGGGAGGCTTCGCGAATCTCTCTAACGGCCAAATGTATATTTACATGCGCAGCGGCCCCTTCTCCGGAACGATAGCCCATGAATTGAATCATGCGCTGGCGACGGCCAACGCTTATGCCGGCGACAACTTCGAGCTGCAGGAATGGCAGGGGCAGAGTCATTTTACGCAGTATCTGCAGCCGAAGGGTCCCTATTCGAACGATATCCGCCAGATTATCCGGCATCGTTTCCTTGCCAATCATGAAGTGCCCAAGTTCAAGGAGCTCGTCGCCGGCTACAAGACCGCACTGAACTGGTCGTGGTATACGAAAGGCGCCCGGAATCCGGACGGTCATCTGTATACGTATTATCTGATGGGTTCCATGTACGCCTTCCTGGAGGATCAGTACGGGGAGAAGGCGGCCCGGCGCGCGATGTACCGCAACTATATCGACGTGTCCGACGCGCAGAACAATCTCATTCGCGATACCGGGCTTTCCTTGAACGCCTTTCTGGAAAAATGGAGCGCTTGGGTACTGCGGGCGGAATCCGCTTCTCCGGCATCGGGCAACGCTGTGCCACGAACGGACAACAACGGCTTCGATTACATGGTGCTGTATACGAATCCCGGCAACGGCGCGACGGGGCAGTATTTCGAGCAGGGTCCCGAGGACGGCGACACGATCACGAACGGAACGGTTCGCTACAGCCTTAATCTGACCAGCCCGGATTTGAAAATCGTTTCGTTAAATCTGTACAAGACGAAGGACGGAGCGCGGTTCGAAATCGCCTATGAGAGCAAGATCAACCGTTTTGTCAGCCTGTTCAACCCTCCGGATGGAGACAAGCTCATGCGTTTCCAGGAGAAGGCGATCGTCGCGGGCAAAGGCAAGGCGACTGTGCAGTTGAACGGCTCGGAAGTCAAGGCGATGCGGGAGCTGCCGTTCGTGACCTTTCGCTTCGGCGAAGGCGATGATTTCGCCGTACTTCGCAACGCGGAATACATGAAAATATTGCAGCAGTAAACTCTCCGCGAAATGACGGTCATCCCTCCGTCCGCAAAATTCGCCGTGGTGTAACCCATATCACTGAAACTCTCCTGTTTTTCCGACTAGGATGGGGAATAAGCATCGGCAGTCGCCGTTAAAGCGCGTTCCGGGACACGGAACCGACGAACTCGGCGCACAGCGGGGCTTTTCCACAGGGGGGATCGATTCATGACCGGAGTGCAAGCGCTGATCGAGCTGTTGATGGAACAGGGGGTAAAGACCTTGTTCGGTTACCCGGGAGGCGCAGTGCTTCCCGTATATGACGCATTGTTCGACTGCGGAGGGATTCAGCACGTATTGGTAAGGCATGAACAGGCCGCCGTGCATGCGGCGGACGGATATGCCCGGGCGACCGGACGGCCGGGCGTGGCGCTCGTCACGAGCGGGCCGGGGGCGACGAATACGGTCACAGGCATCGCGACGGCGCACATGGACTCCGTGCCGCTGGTCGTACTGACGGGGCAAGTCCCGACGGAAATGATCGGGCTGGACAGCTTTCAGGAAGTCGACATTTACGGGATGACGATGCCGATTACCAAACATAACTTTATCGCGATGAAGGCGGAAGATCTTCCTCGTATCGTACGGGAGGCTTTCCATATCGCCGTGACGGGCCGACCCGGTCCGGTTCTGATCGATCTTCCGAAGAACGTGATGGCTTCAGTTCTTCCCGATCGCATCGATCTCTCTGCCAGAGAGCCCGTCCGCATTCGCGGCTACGCGCCGGATCGCCCGATTGGAGCGGAGACGCTCGATGAGATAGCGGAGCGGTTGAACGGCGCGGAGCGTCCGCTTCTGCTGGTCGGCGGAGGCTGCATGGCCGGCACGGTTCCGGCGCGGGTGCGGGAGCTCGCGGATCGCTGCGGCCTTCCCGTCGCTTCCACCTTGATGGGGATCGGCGCTTTCCCGTCGCGGCATCCGCTCTATCTCGGAATGATCGGCATGCACGGAACCGCGAGAGCGAACCGGGCCGTGCACGCCGCGGACGTGCTGATAGGCCTGGGCATGCGGTTCAACGATCGGGTGACGGGCAGTCGGAAAGCCTTTTCTCCGCATTCTTACAAGATCCAGATCGACATCGACGAATCCGAGCTGAACAAGAATATCGGAATCGACCTGGCGGTTTGCGGCTCCCTGGAAGAGGCTCTGGACGGTATCTGCGCCCGAATGGAAGGACGCAGCCGCGATGGCTGGGTCAAGACGATCGCGGCGTGGTCCAAGCGCACGCCGACCAGCAGCCCGGTTCAAGGCGACAGACTGACCCCTCAGGAAGTTATTCGCTGCATCGACGAGGCGACCGCAGGGGACGCGATTGTCGCCACGGACGTCGGACAGCATCAGATCTGGACAGCGCATCACTACGGGTTCGCCGAGCCCCGTTCCTTCCTGACTTCCGGCGGTCTCGGGACAATGGGCTACGGTTTTCCTGCCGCCATCGGCGCGGCGTTCGCTTTCCCGGACCGGCAAGTCGTATGCGTAAGCGGAGACGGCAGCTTCCAGATGAATCTGCAGGAGATTATGACGGCCGTCGATTACGGGCTGAACGTCAAAGTCGCCATTCTGAAGAACGGCTATCTCGGCATGGTCCGGCAATGGCAGCAGCTGTTCCTGGGAAGAAGATATTCGTCGGTTCAGATCAGCTCTCCGGACTTTCCCGCGCTTGCCCGGTCTTTCGGCGCACAGGGCTTCTCCGCCCGCACGCTGGACGAGGCGCAGGCCGTTATCGCGGCCGCGCTGCGGACGGAAGGACCTGTCATTATGGAATTCGACGTTACGGAAGAGGCCAACGTCTATCCGATCGTACCTCCGGGAGCGAGCAATCAGGAAATGATCGAAGAAGAAGCGTGACCGGCGCAAGGAGCAGTCTTCCGCGCATCGCAGCAAGGCCCGGCCCCAAGCTCGATTCTGAACTTGGGGCCGGGCCTTTTTTCCATTGCGGATAATCAAGTAATAGACGCTGCGTAGATCCTGCACAGTCTCTTCAGTTCTTCCTCCGGCATTGGCTCAGGCGCGACAGCGCCGCTGAGCAGTCCGCCGAAGACGGCATGGGCGATCAGCGGCCCGACGAACATTCTCATCGACATTTCGACGTCGCCGTCCTCCAGCTTCACCAGCCCCGTTTGTCCGCACCGCTTCAGCAAGTCCGTCAATACCCCTGTGCTCTTGGGAAAGGATTCGAGAAGCAGTTTGCTGATCTCGGGGAAGCGAACCGATTCCGAGAAAACGATGCGAAGAATGGAAAGGTACAACGGGTCGTTCAGCTTGGCGGCGATGACCCGGGCCATCATCAGCAAAATATCGTAGAGCTGTTCCCGGTTTTCGGGCAGGGGCAAGCTCGCAAGCAAAGGTTGCTTCTCGTCCGTAAGCTCGTGGATGACCTGGCTAAGCAGGTCGGAGAACAGCGATTCCTTGGTCGCGTAATAGCGATACAGCGTCTGTTTGGATATGCCGGCTTCCGAAGTGACGAGATCCATGCTCGTTCCCGCGTACCCCCGGTTCAAGAACAAGCTGCGGGCGGCCGTCAGGATTTGTTTGCGCTTTGCCGCTTCCCGCGGCGACAGGTTTGCCATAGGGTCGGAATAACACCTCCGTGCTCTGTTCTGCTTGTTCAAATTATTCCACACGCGCGGTCGGGGGTCAATGAGCGCGAACGATGTCGTCTTGACAGGAACTGTATCCCTATTTATATTTAAAATCAAACTGAACCGTACAGTTTTATTATGAGGCATTCACTTGTTCTAATTTTGTTACCGAGAAGGGAAGAAAGCTCGTATGAAAGAAAGGTCCCTTGGAATCGTCTGTGTTATTCTTGTTTTCACGTTAGTGTGCACCTGCTTCTCCCCGCTTGTTGTTCCCGGCACCGCGTCGGCTGCAAGCGGTCCTTTCGGAGGAGGGGACGGCAGCGAAGAAGCGCCCTTTATCATCGACACCGCAGAACGGCTATATGAGGTCAGCGTCTCTCAGAGCGTGTATTTGGACAGTCATTTCCGCTTGATAGCGGATATCGATTTTATCGGCTGGGATTGGTCGGCCCATCCGTGGACGCCGATCGGCAGCGACGTCGCGCCGTTTAGCGGAGAGTTCGACGGAGGAGACCATACCATAACGGGATTGCGGATATACGATCCTCTACGGTCGTTTGCCGGCCTGTTCGGCGCAAGCTCCGGCACCCTTCGCAATATCGGCTTGGAAGAGGTCGACATCGCGGCAGGCAGCAATACGGGCGGGTTGGTCGGACACAATACCGGCAAAGTCCATCGTGCGTATTCGACCGGCTCGGTGAGCGGGATCGATTCCGTGGGCGGCCTGGTCGGGCTGAACAGCGGAGGAGGCGTCGTGCAATATTCCCATTCGGAAGCGGGAGTCGCGGGCAGCCAGAATATCGGCGGACTAGTGGGGGCCAACTCGAGCTACGGCGTCGTCCGCTCCTCCTATGCGACGGGGAACGTCAGCGGAGCCGCCCGCGCAGGCGGTCTGGCCGGCATTAACAATGGGAGCGGGAGTCTGATCGAGCATGCCTACGCAACGGGGAACGTCTCCGGAACCGTATGGGACGTCGGAGGAATTGCCGGTTTTATCGGGCCGGGCAGCATCGCCCGATATGTCATCTTCACCGGAAGCGTCTCGGGCGTCCCCGGGGACAAAATGGGTGGCTTGTTCGGATACAGCAACAGCGGAACGCTGTATTACGGCTTATGGAACAACGAAACGGTCGCAGGCGGATTCGGCTCCAACTACGGCTATGCCGGACAACTCGCGGGACACGCGTTGAACGAGCTGCTGCAAGCGGCGACTTACGCCGGTTGGGGCACGAACTTTACGGACCATTGGTGGATGCCAGACGACGGGGGATTGCCTCGGCTGGGCTCTTCCGTCCAGTTGACGGGCGTGACCAGTTCGGTCTACCTGTCCGCGGTGCAGAGCTTGACGCTGAGCGGGCGGTTGACGGATTCCGAGGATGAAGATCCGGCGGGCATGGGGCTGCGCGTTCGAATGGTCGACTCCGTTGCGACTCCGATCTCGGAAGCGTCCTGGACGAGCCTTTCGCTTGCCGGGGACGGAGAGTGGCAAGCTTCGATCCCATACTCCCAGATGCTTCCCTCAGCGGGCGCTCTTCCTGACGGCCCCTATACGCTGATGGCATGGGGGACAGGTTCGGATCGGAATACCGTAGTCAAAAGTACGAGCATTCTCGTCGACACCGAAGCCCCCGCCATCCATTTGAGCGCCTCGGCGCTTAACCCCGACAATACGGTGACAGTGACGGCGTCGGACAGCGACTCAGGCAGCGGGGTGCTCCTGCGGAAATGGGCTGCCGGCAACCAAGCGGCCGCGTTCTTCGCCGCATCGGGAACGACGTTCACGGGCAGCTTCGCGGCAGCCGCCAACGGCGTTTATACGGTGTACGCCCAAGACTACGCGGGCAACGTGAAGGTCGAGACGATTGCCGTGACCTCGTTCCCGTCGCCTTCTGCTTCGTCGCCTTCTGCGCCGGTCGTCCTGTCCGGAGACGCGAGCCTGCAGGATTTGCAAGTATGGGCGGGCGGGAAGCGGATTCCGTTGACCCCTGCGTTCCGGGCGGATACGCTGGCGTACTCGGCAACGACGGAAGCGGACAAAGTCGAGCTTCGGGTGAAGATTTCCTCTTCCGCGGCGCAAGTCGCTCTGAATAGCGAGCCGTTAAGCCAAAGTGCGTCTCTCGGCTTGTCCCCGGGCGCTAATCGATTCGAATTAATCGTTACGGCGGAAGATGGAACGAAGAAAACGTACACGGTCGAAATCGAAAGGGAACAGACGGGGTTCACTGACATTGCCGGGCACTGGGCGGAGCGGGACATTCTTCAAGCGGCGCGGACCAAGCTCGTTCAGGGATACCCGGACGGAACGTTCAGACCGAACCAGTCCGTCACTCGCGAGGAATTCGCGGTTATGCTCGCGAACTCTCTGAAGCTCGAGCCGTCGGACGCGGCGCTGGCTTTCACGGACGCAGCCGAAATCGGCAACTGGTCCAAGCCTTCGATCGCCCGAACCGTCGCCGCCGGAATCGTGGCCGGCTATCCGGACGGAAGCTTCCGGCGGCATGCGTCTATTCGTCGTTCGGAGGTGGCGCTGATGGTCGCAAGAGCGCTGAGCTTGCCTGCGGAAGGGGAGGCGGCTCCCGGGTTCTCCGACGATTCGTCCATTCCGCCATGGGCCGCGAGAGCGGTGCGCGCTCTCGCGGAGACCGGGATCGTGACTGGACGAAGCGGCAACCGCTTCGAGCCGGACGCGTTCACGACCCGGGCGGAAGCCGCCGTTCTGCTGCTGAGATTGACGAGCAAGCGTTAAGCCTTCGCGTAGTCGTCGAGCTTCCTGAACAGGTCGCGGAAGATCGCGTCGCGGTCGACGCGGGTCGCGCACCGGATGAAGTGGCGGCTCGTGTCGACGCTCCACGTCGTCTGGTCGGTCAGCACCGGACTATGTACAAGGTCGGCTTCGACGAACGCAGGGTCGACCAGGTAAGCGACGGCCGACAGATCCCAGATGACGCGCGAATAGCCGAAGTGATCGTCGCTGCAGCCTTCGTAGCGCTCTGCCAGGAAAGCCCCGATGTCGCCCTTGTCCTTGACGAAGCGCTCGATCTCCGGCAGCGTCGTGATCAGGTGCGAGGCGACTCCATGACAAGGGATCAGAGCGAGCGGAACGCCGCTGTCGAAGAGCACCCGCGAGGCGTGAGGATCTTGCGCGAGGTTAAACTCCTTCGTATCCCTGTGGCCGAGATGGTGTCCGCCCAGCCACACCACGACGATGCTGCGGATAATGTCGGGATTCAGCAGGATCGCGGAAGCGACGTTCGTGATCGCTCCGATGGCGACGACGTAGAGCGGATCGTCTTCGGACGAGGCAAGGGCCTTGTCAATCAAGTCCCGCGCGGCCGGGCTGTCTACCGGGACGTTAGCGGCAGGCAGATAGCGATCCGAGCCGGGGAAAGCGAAGCCGTCCGAAGAGCGGCCGAGACGGTCGAGAATCCGCACGATTTCGTCATAGCTTTTCTCCATGCCGTCCTTGGGACCGCTGGAGAGCTCGTTCCAGAAGGGGGCCGCGTAGACGGCCTCCAACCGGACCTTGTCCGGCGAGAGCATCGCGTAGGCGAGCGCGAACTGATCGTCGATCTCGTTATACGTATCGGTGTCGAGCACCATACGGACGGTGCCGGAAGGCCGGCGCAGCCGCTTGAGCCGGGTTTCTTCATCCAAATAAGGGTAAGCCATGCACGTTCGCTCCAATCGGAAGAGAGTACGATTCCTCTCCATTATAAGAATGCGTTTTCAGCAATACGACCGCCAATTCGGCTGCGTTCTTATCGAATTCGGCTAAGCTTGCGGAAGTCCCGGGGAGCTGCGCCCGTCAGACGGGTAAACAGCATGCTGAACTGCGGCGCGCTGCCGAAGCCGCATTCCGCGGCGATGTCCGTCATCGGCCTGTCCGTATCGACAAGCAGCCGCTTGGCTTTATCGACCCGTCTGCGCAGCAGGAACTGCGTCGGAGAATAGCCCGTCTCCCGCTTGAAAAAATGCCGGAAATGGTCGTAGCTGTACCCGAGATTCCGTGCGATCGCGTGGAGGTCGATGTCTTCCGCCAAGTATTGGTTCATATAGTTAACGGCGTATTTCACCTTCTCGCTCCGCCCCGTTCCCTCCGCCGTTCCTGTCGACCGGGCGATCTCCGCGACCGCCTGGTACAGCAAGCCGTGCAGCGCGATATCGTAATGCCGCCGCTTGCCGGCAAGCTCCTCCGACATGGCGCGCAGCAGCGTCTCCAGCCTGCGATCGCCGTCGGCGTAAAGCCCATGCGCGAACTCCCCGATTCCCAAATCCCCGCCGAAGCTGAAAAAGATAACCTCCGTATCCTGGAACCGGTACTCGTTGTGCTTCATATTGGGAAGAATGACGGCGAAGCTCCCGGGATAATAGTCGTGCGACAACTCTCCGATCTGCGTCGTGCCGCCGCCTTGCGCATAGTAGACGACTTCGAGATTCGGATGCGCATGGAAGTCGATATGGGTGCCGGCGCTGCGGAAGGAATGCGTAAAGAAGTCCAGCGTGCAGTGGAGAGTGCCGCGTCCGGCGGCTTGATATCCTATGTCCATAGAGCGAATCCCCTTTGTCGAAATGGTTCAACCCGATACGGGAGCTGCCTTCATGTCTCGTCTCGAGGATACAACGGAAACGAGGCGGCCGCAATGACGGCATTGACAAAGCGTCTCGAAGTAACTAGAATGGTTACAACACGGGTTGTAACTATCGCGGTTATAACGATGAAATACGAAAACGGAGGAATACACAATGAAACTGCTGGTTACTGGAGCGACGGGCAAGCTGGGAACTAAAATTGTCGAGACATTATTGAAAACCGTGCCTGCAAGCCAGGTGGCGGTCAGCGTGCGCAATCCCGAGAAGGCGGAGAGCCTTCGCGCCCGCGGGGTAGACGTTCGCCAGGGCGACTTTGACCGTCCGGAATCTTTGGACGCGGCATTCGCAGGCATCGATCGACTCTTGATCATCTCCGCGGACGGGGACACGGAGACGAGAATCCGTCAGCATACGAACGCGGCGGAGGCGGCCGCCCGTGCGAAGGTCGGCTTCATCGCCTATACGAGCCTGGCGAACGCGGCC
>Ga0065721_10003795_pt1 | contig 116830 bp, 127 predicted proteins | sample Mesricmetagenome_FD_59108 | JGI IMG/M metagenome (GOLD analysis project Ga0065721, IMG submission 59108) | Mesophilic microbial community from rice straw/compost enrichment Sample: eDNA_1 v2 (version 2) | ecosystem: Engineered > Solid waste > Grass > Composting > Bioreactor | place: USA...
GGAGATGCGATGAGGCCACCGAACAGGAAGGAGCCCATCGTCACCTCCCAGGAGCCGACGTTCTTCAGCCGGTGGCTGGCGTAATTGCTGCCGAAGGCGGCGGAAAAACAGGCGCCGAGCGTCGCGGCACATCCGAGCAGGAATTCACCCGTCAGCGGCACGGCCGGGAATCCGACCAGCAGCACCATGCCCGCGACGCCAAGCGCGAGACCCAGCAAGCCGCTCGGGCGCATCCGCTCCAGACCCCAGACCTGGCTGATGACCATGGAAAACAGCGGGATGGAGGCAACGATGATTGCGGCCATCGCAGTCCCGATGAGCGGCGTTGCATAGGAAAGGCCGAGCAACTGCCCGGCAACCGTCGTCGCGCCGACCACGAAGAAGGGCCACCACCCGGCGCTGAAATCGAGCCGCCGCCCGGTCAGCTTCGCGATGAGGTAGAGCGTGAGGCAGGCCACGAAGGCGCGGATCGACACCGCGGCCACCCAGCCGAACGCCGCCACCACCTTCAAAACGATGAGGAAGGAAAGGCCCCAGGCCGTTGCAAGGAAAATGTAGATGGCAAGGTCGCGAGGCTTCATGGTGGATGAAAGCGCTAGCGAGTTTTGTAGGGAAAGCAAGACTGCCCGGAGCCGAAACAGATCGCCTTGCCAGAAATAGAAGTTCGCTGTCATATCGGATGAGTGCGATCGGATAAAACGCCATGCCGCATTATGATGTTCGCGATGCCAATCGAGCCCATGCACGACGGATGCGGCGGACGCTTACGCCCGCTGAACTCAAGTTCTGGAATGCGGTCCGCGCGCATCGGCTGATGGGCCTGTCCTTCAGGCGGCAGATGCCGATCGCAGGGTACATCGTCGATTTCGCCTGCCCGGATCACAAGCTGATCATCGAGATCGATGGCGTTGGCCACTCATTTGACAGACGGATCAGAAGCGATGGCGAAAGGGATCGCCGGTTGGGTTCACTCGGCTGGCGCGTGGTGCGGTATAGTAATGACGAGATCTACAACCGGCTTGATGATGTGTGTATGCACTTGTTGCGCACGATAGGAATTCATGAGTTTGATTGATCGCTGTTACCCCCCTCTGCCCTGCCGGGCATCTCCCCCTCAAGGGGGGAGATCACCAAGCTGCGCCGGCCCTTTTGCAAGTCGGCGCAGAGCCCGCGGCAGTTGCGGCGGCGATTGGGTCGGGACAGTGCAACGATCAATCTCCCCCCTTGAGGGGGAGATGCCCGGCAGGGCAGAGGGGGGTGTATGACACAAACACAATCCCTCACCGCTTTTATCGCCGCTCATCCCGCAAGCGTGCTGGTCGAGATCGTCCAGGCGAAGGGGTCGACGCCGCGGGAGACAGGTACCTTCATGCTGGTGACCGAGACCGCGATCTGGGGCACGATCGGCGGCGGGCAGTTCGAGTTCATGGCAATCGACAACGCCCGCGCCATGCTTTCGGGCGCTGGCGAGCCGGTGATGGACATTCCGCTCGGGCCGGAGATCGGCCAATGCTGCGGCGGCCGGACGCGGATCAACTTCACGCCGGTCACCGGACCGGTGGCCGAGCAGTTGACGCGGCGGCTGGCGGACGAGGCCGACGAACGGCCGGCTGTGTTCCTGTTCGGCGCCGGTCATGTCGGGCAGGCGCTGGCCGAGGCGCTGGCACCCCTGCCCTTCGCCGTCACGGTCGTGGAAACACGCACCGAGGCGCTGAACGACTTGCCCGACGGAACGGCAAAACAGCTGACGCCTATGCCGGAAGCGGTGGTTCCAAAAATCCCGGCTAATGGCGCCGCCATCATTCTCACTCACGACCATGCGCTGGATTTCATGATCGCAAGGCAAGCCCTGGCGCGACCCGACCTCGCTTATGTCGGGATGATCGGTTCCCAGACCAAGCGCGCCACCTTCGGCAACTGGCTGAAGCGCGACGGTGATGGAGAGGCCGAGATGTTGTCGCGGCTGGTGCTGCCGATCGGCGGCAACGTGGTCAGGGACAAGCGGCCGGCAGTGATCGCCGCGCTGGTGGCGGCAGAGCTTTTGACGGTCTACGCGCTACGCGAGACGAAAACGTCAGAACGGCAGGTTCCGCATCGCTGAACCGCGCCGGGCGCTGCAGAAGGCGTCCATCCGCCCCGCCGGAAGCTCCTCGCCAAGTCCGACATCGCCATGCAGGTCCTTCGGGAGATCCGGGACAGACCAGACATGGCGCAGGAGGAGCCGGTTGACGAAGCTTCGTGCCTGCCGCCACAGGCTCTGCGGCAGGAATGGCAGGGACGGGAAGTGATAGGCGTTTGCGGCACGCATGGTTGTCTCACGTCGATAAGCTGAATTGCTTGTCTCACCGCATCCATGCGCCTGATTGGCTTGTTCTTCCAATTCAATTATCATGAGTATCGATCAAGAGAGCTTATGATGAAACTGTCCCGCCGTTTCCCGCTCAATGCCCTGCGCGTCTTTGAAGCCGTGGCCCGGCTGAAGAATTTCACGCGGGCCGCCGAAGAGCTCGGCATGACACAAACGGCAGTGAGCTACCAGATCAAGATCCTCGAGGATTACCTCGGCGACCGGCTGTTCATCCGCAAGCCACGCGCCCTGCAACTGACCGAATGCGGCCAGAACCTGCTGCCGAAAGTGGCAGACGCCTTCCAGCTGCTGTCGGAAGCCGTGCAGTCGGCCCGCGGCACGGCGGACGAATTGCTGGAGATCCACTCCACCCCCACCTTCGCCTCCCATTGGCTTGCCCGGCATCTTGGAGATTTCCAGCTGCAGCACCCGAATATCGCGGTGCGGCTGGTGCGCCATACCGGTCATGACAGCATGGACCCGCCGCCAACGGACGTGGCGATCCGCATCGCGGCAAAACCCTGGGATGATCTGGTTTGCCATCCGCTCATTCGCCTCACCTACACGCCGATGCTGACGCCGAGCCTTGCCGAGCGGATCGGCGGCGTGCGCGAGCCGGACGACCTGATGAAGCTGCCGTGGATTTCGAACGGCAAGGGTTTCTGGCAGGACTGGTTCAAGGCGGCCGGCCTCGACAAGCTGCCGATCCGGGAAATGCATCTCGATGCATCAGGCGCGCTCGACCTTGAAGCCAATGCCGCGATCGCCGGGCATGGCGTGGCGATGCTGAGCCCCTTCCTGTTCAGCGGCGANCTGGCTTCCGGGCGGTTGATCCAGCCNTTCGACATCTGCCTCGGCGATGCCAAGACCTACTGGCTCTGTTACCAACCCGGACGCCGCAACACTGCNAAGATCCGCGCCTTTTCNAACTGGATCCAGGCAGCGCTGGCCCGCGAGATGGAAACCATTCCCGGCCACGTGGCCTTGCCTTCCACAAACGCTTAGAGGCCTCGCGGCAGCGAGATCATGCGTGACGCCTGCGCGGCCCCGTTGTGGACATCGCCGCGCGGACCACGTCCATCAAGAAGCCCGAGATCACGCTGCCAGCTTTCCGGCATCTCTGCGGGGTCGATTGCATTTTGATGCATCGCCTGGCTTGGACGCCAAAGATCAGTGATCTTGATCTGCGGCAACAGTCGGCCGAAATTCATGCTCAGTGTCGGAAACATTGTGCACCTCCAACGGGATGAACCCGTTTTCACTGGTTTGATATGGAGGTAGTGTGCGCGCGAGGCGGCGGATGATCCAATCGAAATCCCGTCTCCATGGATCAAGAGACCTCATTCATGAAGATGTCCAAGCAGTTTCCCCTGAATGCGCTGCGCGTGTTCGAATCCGCCGCGCGGCAAATGAGCTTCACAAAGGCCGGAGAAGAGCTGGGGCTGACGCAGACGGCGGTGAGCTACCAGATCAAGCTGCTGGAAGACACGCTCGGCGAACAGCTTTTCCTTCGTCGGCCCCGGCAGGTAACGTTGACGGAAGCGGGCAACCGGCTGGCGCCGCGCATCAGCGAAGCCTTCGCGATCATGAACGATGCGGTGGCAAGCCTCAGCAATACGTCGGAGGGGACGCTGATCATCCACACGACGGCAACCTTCGCGTCGCGCTGGCTGAGCCGTTACCTTGGGACATTCCAGCTGCAAAACCCGGGCATCGCGGTGCTGCTCGAGACATCGCAGGAGACGATCGACTTCACGCGCACGCAAGGCGACGTTGCCATCCGCAGCGGCAGCGGCACATGGCCGGGGCTCAAATCGCATTTCCTGATGAAGAGCCATTTCACGCCGATGCTGAGCCCGCAGCTGGCGGAAACCATCGGCGGGGTGAAGACGCCGGAAGACATCCTGAAGCTGAGGATCATCGACCCCGGCGATATCTGGTGGCCGATCTGGTTTGCCGCAGCGGGCCTGCCGGATGTGGACCTGAAGAGCCGGCCGATCAGCCGGTTCGGCGCCCAGTCCTTCGAGGCCGCGGCGGCCGTGGCCGGCCAGGGCGTCGCAATCCTGAAACCCGAATTCTACACCGACGACGTCGCACTCGGGCGGCTGATCCAACCCTTCGACATTCTTGCAAGCGACGGCAGCGACTACTGGCTCGTTTACCCCGACGCGAAGCGCAATCAACGCAAGATCCGGCTGTTCCGAGACTTCATCCTGAAGATCATGGCGGACGAACCCGACCAACTGCCTGGTTGAGACTGAACGGTCAGAAGCTCATGTCCGGCGCGTAGAAGCAACGCAGGTTATCTTCCGTAGGGTAAAGGCAGATGTGGTATTCCTCGTCCTGGCTGCGACGAGCCTGGCTCTGCTTCATGGTGAAGCGGTGCGGGCGCGTGATCATCCGATGGTCGCCGGGCTTCAACTGGATCTCGTAGCCGTTCTCCGTCACCTTGACGTTGCGGGTGGAGATCATCTGGCAATCACCGGTGTGGTTGTCGCCATTGCAGCAGAAGCCATCATATTTCCACGCCATGCCGCCCGCGCTGTGGGCCTCGTGGGCAAGTGCGGCAGTCGAAAAAAGGCACGCGAACGCAACCATCGATCCTGTCAGAACAAGACGCATAAGCTTAGTCTCCGTTGATGAACCAATCATCCCCGGCGAGCCTGTCACGCATTACCCGGCGCCCGCCGGTGCATCTGCATTGCATGTGAAGAATGTCATCGCCGGCCCGGCCACGTTTGGGAGGGGAAGCGGCGGTCTGAAAATCTGCGGCATTCCGTATCAAAAGCGCGCTATGAGGCTTTGAACTCAAAGCCAATGTTCCAGGTTCCCACGTCCGTGCAAAATGTTCCCGCAGAGAGGCACTTTCTTCTTGAGCGGTTTTTCCGCAAAGTGGCGCCGAGTCAGGGGATCATGTGACGGACGAAGGGGTGCCTGAATGTATGAATATGCCGTAGCCTGGGAGTGGCTGAGTTTTGCCGCTCGCTGGTTTCATGTGATCACTGCGATCGCCTGGATCGGTTCGTCCTTCTATTTCATTGCCCTCGATCTTGGCCTCGTGAAGCGGCCGCACCTTCCGGTCGGCGCCTATGGCGAGGAATGGCAGGTGCATGGCGGCGGCTTCTACCACATCCAGAAATACCTGGTGGCGCCGGCGCAGATGCCCGAGCACCTGACCTGGTTCAAATACGAGAGCTATTTCACCTGGCTCTCCGGCTTCCTGATGCTCTGCATCGTCTATTACGGCGGCGCCGACCTCTTCCTGATCGACCGATCGGTGATGGACCTTTCGGCATGGCAGGCGGTGCTGATCTCGGTTGCGTCACTCGCCGTCGGCTGGGTGTTTTACGACCAGCTTTGCAAGTCGCCGATCGGCAAGAACACCTGGGGCCTGATGGGCGTGCTCTACCTGGCGCTGATCGCCATGGCCTGGGGTTACACGCAGGTGTTTTCCGGCCGCGCGGCCTTCCTGCATCTTGGCGCCTTCACCGCCACGATCATGTCGGCGAACGTCTTCTTCATCATCATCCCGAACCAGAAGATCGTCGTGGCGGACCTGATTGCCGGCCGCACCCCCGACCCGAAATATGGCGTCATCGCCAAGCAGCGCTCGCTCCACAACAACTACCTGACGCTGCCCGTCATCTTCTTCATGTTGTCGAACCATTATCCGCTGGCGTTTGCGACCGAGTTCAACTGGGTGATCGCGGCGCTGGTCTTCCTGATGGGCGTCACGATCCGGCACTGGTTCAACACGACGCATGCGCGCAAGGGCAAGCCGACCTGGACCTGGCTGGTCACGGTGCTGCTGTTCATCGCCATCATGTGGCTTTCGACGGTGCCGAAGGTGCTGACCGGGGAAACCGAGACCTCCATGTCGCCCGTCGCGCAAAAGTTCGCCGCAAACGACCATTTCGGCGCCGCCCGCGATGTCGTGCAGGCGCGTTGTTCCATGTGCCATGCCGCCGAGCCCGTCTGGGAGGGCATCAACTTTACGCCGAAATCGGTGAAACTGGAGACGGACGCGGAGATTGCCGCACATGCGCGGGAAATCTATATCCAGGCAGCCCGCAGCCATGCCATGCCACCCGGCAATGTCACGGCCATCACCCCGGAAGAACGCCGGCTCCTCACCGCCTGGTATGAAAGCAGCATTTCGCAATGACCACCAAACTCATCCGTGGACGCCTGCTGTCCTTCAAGCGCGCGCCGCTTTCCATGACCGACAGCGCCAGCTACGTTTACGAACACGACGGCGCGCTGCTGGTTGCGGACGGCAAGATCGCTGCCGCCGGCGACTACGCCAAGGTCAGGGCTGAAGCCGCGGCAGACGTGGAGGAGATCGACCACCGCCCGCACCTGATCATGCCGGGCTTCATCGATTGCCACATGCATTTCCCGCAGATGCAGGTCATCGCCTCCTATGCCGGCAGCCTTCTGGAATGGCTGAACACCTATACCTTCCATGAGGAATGCCGCTTCGTCGAAACCGACCATGCGGCCCGCATCGCTACCCACTTTTATGACGAACTGCTGCGCCACGGCACGACGACGGCCGCCGCCTATTGCTCCGTCCACAAGGCCTCTGCCGACGCCTATTTCGCCGAAGCGATGAAGCGCGGAATGTGCATGGTGGGCGGCAAGGTGATGATGGACCGCAACGCACCGCAGGGCCTGCTAGACACGCCAGAGATGGGCTATGACGAGACACGCCAGGTGATTGCCGACTGGCACGGCAAGGGCCGCAACCACGTGGCGATCACGCCGCGCTTCGCCATCACCTCGACCCCGGCACAGATGAAGGCGGCACAGACGCTTGCGGAAGAATTTCCGGACCTCTTCATCCAGACGCATCTTTCCGAAAACCACGAGGAAATCCGCTACACCTGCGAGCTTTTCCCCGAGGCAACCGATTACACGGACATCTATGCTCGTTACGGGCTTCTCGGTCGCAAGACCCTGCTCGGCCATGCCATCCATCTCTCCGAGCGGGAGGCGGATGCGCTGTCCGAAGCCGGGAGCGTGGCGGTGCATTGCCCGACTTCGAACCTGTTCCTCGGCTCCGGCCTTTTCCCGATGAAATCGCTGATGCGCCGCGACAAGGCGGTGCGCGTGGCGGTCGCCACAGATATCGGCGGCGGTTCGAGTTACTCCATGCTGCGGACGCTGGACGAGGCCTACAAGATCCAGCAGTTGCTGGGCGAGCGGCTGAACCCGTTTGAAAGCTTCTACCTGATGACAAGGGGCAACGCCGAGGCGCTGTCGATGGAGAACGATATCGGCACCCTGGACGTGGGCTCGACGGCCGACCTGGTGGTGCTGGATGCGGCGCCGACGCCGGCCATGAAGCTTCGGATGGAAACGATCCAGAGCCTGCCGGAAGAACTTTTCCTGCTGCAGACAATGGGTGACGACCGCGCCGTGGTGGAAACCTATGTCGCCGGCGAGGCGATGAAGAGCGTATTGGCGTGAGGCTGTGAGGCATCGCCACCTCGCCCGCCAAGGGCGCTATCGCTTCCTGGCCGTGTCGTAAACTTCCGAGCGCTCCCGCTTGCCGACCGCCACGACGACAACCGTGATCCGCTCGTCTTCCACCCGGTAGACGAGCCGGTAGCCGGCGGCGCGCAGCTTGATCTTGTAGTGGTTCGGCATGCCCCGCAGCGCATCGGCCGACACCTGCGGTTGCTTCAGCCTTTCGGCGAGTTTCTTCTTGAACTGCTGCTTCAGCGTTGCGCCGAGGCGGTCCCACTCCTTGCGGGCGGACGGCAGGAACTCGAGCTTATAGCTCATCAAGGTCGACCGGCACGCCCTTCTCATCGGCACGCGCCTTGGCGAGTTCCACCAGCGCCTGGTCGTCAAGAGCGTCCACCATGGCCTCATAGGTCGTCGCCGGCACCATGTAGGCCATGACGCGGTTGTGGTTCAGGATCGCGATGGGGGAGCCGGTCGCCCCTTCCACCAACGCCGAGGGGTTCTTCTTCAATTCGGAGACACTGACGGCTATCGGGGCTTCCACGCGCTGCATCCTGATCTCCTGCATGATCAATTCTCGGTACTATATTTAATACCATTTGATCTGCAGATGTCGACTCGTCTGCGTTACACGCGACGGCAGTTGGCGTAGGATGGGCTACATGCACAACCCTGCATAAACGGGGACATTTCGGCTGGCAGCACAGCCGGAATATGGTAGGTCTCCGGGATCAACTTCCAAGGAAAATGATAAAATGTCTAAGCCGCTGACCATTGCCGATTTGAAGAAACTTGCCCGCCGCCGTGTGCCGCGGATGTTCTTCGACTACGCAGACAGCGGCGCCTGGACGGAAGGTACCTACCGGGCCAACGAAGAGGATTACAGCAAGATCAAGCTGCGCCAGCGCGTGCTGGTGGACATGACTGATCGCTCGCTGGAAAGCACCATGGTGGGCCAGAAGGTGTCGATGCCGGTGGCGCTTGCGCCGACCGGGCTGACCGGCATGCAGCATGCCGATGGGGAGATGCTCGCAGCGAAGGCGGCCGAAGAATTCGGCGTTCCCTTCACCCTCTCGACCATGAGCATCTGCTCGATCGAGGACGTCGCCTCGGTCACCTCCAAGCCCTTCTGGTTCCAGCTTTACGTGATGAAGGATCGCGGTTTCATCGAGCGGCTGATCGGGCGGGCAAAGGCGGCGAACTGCTCGGCGCTCGTTGTCACTGCCGACCTGCAGATCCTCGGGCAGCGCCACAAGGATATTCGCAACGGCCTGTCGGCACCGCCGAAGCCGACGCTGGATGCGGCCCTCCAGCTCGTCACCCGGCCACGCTGGTGCCTGGAGATGCTGGGCACCAAGCGCCGCAGCTTCGGCAATATCGTCGGCCATGCGAGCAATGTTTCCGACCTGTCCTCGCTCGGCGCCTGGACCGCGGAACAGTTCGACCCGCGGCTCTCCTGGAGCGACATTCGCTGGATCAAGGATCTGTGGGGCGGCAAGCTGATCATCAAGGGAATCCTAGACGAGGAGGATGCGCGTGCCGCGGCCGATACCGGTGCCGACGCGATCATCGTTTCCAATCATGGCGGTCGCCAGCTGGATGGTGCGCCGTCCTCGATCAGCATGCTGCCGAAGATCGTCGAGGCCGTGGGTGACCGGATCGAGGTTCATGTCGATGGCGGCATCCGCTCCGGCCAGGACGTGCTCAAGGCCGTGGCTCTTGGCGCCCGCGGCACCTATATCGGCCGGCCGTTCCTTTATGGACTGGGCGCCATGGGCAAGGCTGGCGTGACGACGGCGCTCGAGATCATCCGCAACGAGCTCGACATCACCATGGCCCTTTGCGGCAAGCGTGACATCCAGACGATCGATCGCAGCATCCTGGCGAACACCTCCTTCTAGGCCGCCGCCAGAGTTCCGATCACTGTTGAACGCATCGAGCAGGCGCACGACGCCGGCTCGTTTTTGCTGCGCTGCACATAAAGCGAGACCGCGCGAGGAACTTCGTCGCCTTCTCCCTGTTGGGGGGCCGACAACCTCGACCAATCTCACATGAGTGGAGCATTATATGACCCTTGCAGGGAAGAAGATCGCCATCCTCATCGCACCCCGCGGTACCGAGGAGCCCGAGTTCAAGAAGCCCAAGGAAGCTGTGGAAGCCGCCGGTGCCACGGTAACTGTGATCGGGCTTGAAGCCGGCCAGGCACAGACCAACAACAACGACCTCAATCCGGGCAGCAGCTACACCGTCGACAAGACCGTCGGCGAAGTCTCCGCCTCCGACTTCGATGGGCTCATTATTCCCGGCGGCTGCGTCGGTGCGGACAAACTGCGCGCCGATGCCGCAACCGTTTCCTTCGTGCATTCCTTCTTCGAGCAGGCAAAGCCGGTCGGCGTGATCTGCCATGGCCCGTGGCTACTGGTGGAAGCCGGCGTGGTCAAGGGCCGCACGGTGACCTCCTATCCGACGCTGAAGACCGACATCACCAATGCCGGCGGCAACTGGGTCGACAAGGAAGTGGTGGTCGACAAGGGGCTGGTGACGAGCCGCAATCCGGACGACCTGCCGGCCTTCTGCGCCAAGATTGTCGAGGAGTTCGAGGAAGGCAAACATCCGGCACAGGCCCGCAGCGCCTGAGGCAGGGCTCGATCCCGATCGTCGGGCACAGGAGACATACATGGACAACAAGGTTCAGGTGACGCGCCGCGCCATGGCGGGCGCGGGCGGGATGATGCTCGCCGCGGCGGCCGCCGTGGCGCCGGGCTCATCGGCGGCATCCGCCCAGGAAATGGATACCAAGATGGACGACCCGCGCACGAAATATCCGCAGCCGCCGTTCCCGTCCCAGTCGCAGCCCTTCCCCGGGCTTGCGGACAAGATGGATCCGCGGCCCGATGGCGAGGAAGCTACTAGGGCTCCGGGCGGCTTGCCGGGCGCGGGGCGCTGATCACGGTGGCGATTCCGGCCTCGGACGGACGGCGGCGATCGCCTATGTCCGTGAAGGCGCCGACGCTGTGATCAACTGCCTGCGGGACGAAGACCAGGTGCAGTTGGCTGCGGCTGATGCCAGTTATGCGACGGGCCAGATTTACGGCGAGCCTTGAACGATACAGGAAAGGCGCCGGAGCTTCCGGCGCCTTTTGTCTTTACATGCCGACCTTGACGTTTTCACCCATGTCAGGCCGGGTATTGCTGACCGCGGCAGCCGCCATCTTCACATAGCTGATGACGGTGCCGGGGCTATCCCAATATTCCGCGGAGGTCGGCGTGACCTTGAGGATGCGGATCGACGGGTCATCCGGATTGTCCCACCAGGCCTTGGCCGGTGTTGCCCAAAGATCGCGGATCTTTTCGCGGTCGTTCTGGATTTCGGCGGTGCCAGAAACTGACAGATATGTCTGCCCCTTCGGATCGGCAAAGGCGAGGCAGACGGCCGGGTAACGGGCGATTTCTTCATCCTTGTGGCTCGCCACGTCAGTCAGGAAATAGAAGGCGTTATCGCTGCGCTCTGCATAGGCAGACATCGGGCGCGAACGAAGGTCGCCGCCCGACTGCGTGGTGAGCATGCAGAACCCGATCTTCTCGGCGAGTGCCCAAACCTTGCTCTGGTCGTCTTCGGCATATGCCATTGGTCTCTCCTTCTTGTGACGGGAGAGAACGACCAGCTTTGGCTCTTGTTCCTGGCTCTCGTGATGGGATCAACCGATCGTCATCAGGCTCGCATTTCCCCCGGCGGCTGCCGTGTTGATCGAGGTCGAGACCTCCTCCACCAGCCAATTGAGGCAATAGGCTTCGACATCGGATTCCAGCTGGGCCGTCGTCGCCGCCTGGACAAGAACCAGCGGGCCATCGAGCGCGGCGATGCGCTGGTTGATCTCAGCGATACGCGCTCCGTCACCTTCCACCAGTGCTGCGGCAAACGGACCATCCGCGTTCCAGTCAGCCGTCCAGGACAGGCGTGCCGCAAGGCTCGGCGGGGTGTTGCTCAACGCCTGGCGAAGCGCGGGGCGATCATCCACAACAAGGTGGTTACCCGTGGCAAGTGCTGCCGCCATTTGGCGGTAAAGCCCCTGCTCGGTTTCCGGCGCCAGCAGCACGCGACCGCGCGGATGCAGCGCATACAGGTTACGCTCGCCGACCGGGCCCGCAAGCTCCTGTACCAACCCGACCGCCGACTGGCTGCCCAGTTCACGCGCGGCATCAGCATCGGCGGTCCTGCCCTTGGCGGCAAGCCAGGTGGCAAAGTCACGCAATGCTGGGTCCATGTGCACCGAGCTGTGCTGCGGCGGCACCGGAGGCTTCTGCACGAGCCGGCCGAGGTAAAGCGGACCGCCGGCCTTGGGACCCGTACCCGAGAGCCCGCGCCCGCCGAACGGCTGCACACCGACAACCGCGCCGATGATGTTGCGGTTGACATAAAGGTTGCCGGCCTTCACGCGGCTCGTGACATGCGCGATTGTCTCATCAAGGCGCGTATGGAGGCCGAAGGTCAGGCCATAACCCGAACCGTTGATGTCATCGATCAGGCGATCGAGGTTGTCGCGGCGGTAGCGGATGACATGCAGCACCGGCCCGAAGATTTCCTTCTTGAGGTCGGAAAGGTTCTTCAGCTCGATGATGGTCGGCGGCACGAAGGTGCCACGTCCCGTGGCTTCCGGCAGCGGCAGTTGGTCGACCTTGCAGCCGAGCCGGCGCATTTCCTCGATATGCCGTTCGATCCCGGCCTTGGCATCCGCAGTGATGACCGGGCCAATGTCGATGCTGAGCTTGTCGGTGCGGCCGATGGAAAGCTCCTGCAGCGCGCCCTTCAGCATGTTGAGCGTGCGATCAGCGATATCCTCCTGCAGGCAGAGAACCCGAAGCGCCGAGCAGCGCTGGCCGGCGCTGTCGAAGGCCGACGCGATGACATCGCCCACCACCTGTTCGGCAAGGGCGGATGAGTCGACGATCATGCCGTTCTGCCCGCCGGTTTCGGCAATCAGCGGAATCGGCTTTCCGGCGGCCGAAAGGCGGTTGGCAAGCTGGGACTGGATCATCCGGGCAACGCCGGTGGAGCCGGTGAACATGACGCCCGCCGTCTGCGGCGCATCTATCANTGCGGCNCCGAGGCTGCCGCCGCCGGGCACGAACTGCAGGGCGCCACGCGGNACGCCGGCCTCATGCAGGATCTTGACGCTTTCATGCGCGATGATCGGCGTGACGCCGGCGGGCTTNGCCATGACGGCATTNCCCGCGACAAGCGCTGCCGCGACCTGGCCGGTGAAGATGGCAAGCGGGAAGTTCCAGGGGCTGATGCAGACGACGGCACCGAGCGGCGCATGCGACGGTCCGAGCGTGCGGCGCGCCTGCTCCGCGTAGTAGCGCAGGAAATCAACCGCTTCGCGCACTTCGCCGATGGCATTCGGCGCGGACTTGCCCGCTTCGCGGATGATGATGCCCATCAGGCTGGTGATCCGCTCTTCCATGATGTCGGCGGCCCGGTCGAGGCAGGCGGCACGTTCCACGGGCGGTACCTTCGCCCATTCGGCAGCGGCCTCCCCGGCCATCGCTGCGATGCGGGCGGCATCCCGCGGTTCGACCTCCGTCACCTCACCGACAATGTCTTCGTGGTCTGCCGGATTGCGGATGAAATTCGTCGTACCGTTTTCAGAGCCGTCGGCCAGCAGGGGCTTGGCCTGCCAGTGCACTTCAGCCGTTGCGGCAAGATCGGCGCCAAGTCGCGCGAGTTCTGTTTCATTGGCAAGGTCGATGCCGGCGGAATTGGCACGCGCGGCGCCGTAGAGATCGCGCGGGTTGGCAATCAGGTCATGCGGACGCCCGACCGGCGACATGGCCTCCACAACGTCGACGGGATCGGCAATGAGTTCATCTACCGAGATCTTCGGGTCCGAGATACGGTTCACGAAGGAGGAATTGGCGCCGTTTTCGAGGAGGCGACGCACGAGATATGCCAGCAGCGTTTCATGTGTGCCGACCGGCGCATAGATGCGGCAGGGACGGTTGAGTTTCCCCTCGCCCACCACCTCGTCGTAAAGCGGCTCGCCCATGCCGTGCAGGCACTGGAATTCGTAGCGCCCGGTTTCGAAGTCCGGCCCGGCGAGATGGTAGATGGTCGCCAGCGTCTGTGCATTATGGGTTGCAAACTGCGGGAAGACCGCGTCACCAGCCGCAAGCAGTTTTCGGGCGCAAGCGACATAAGCGACGTCTGTATGGACCTTGCGGGTGTAGACGGGGAAGTCCGGGAGGCCTTCCAATTGGGCGCGCTTGATTTCGGCATCCCAATATGCGCCCTTCACCAGCCGTACCATGATGCGACGCCCGGCGCGGCGCGCGAGATCGATGATGTAGTCGAGCACGAAGGGGCAGCGCTTGCCATAAGCCTGCACCACGAAACCGAGGCCATTCCAGCCCTTCAGCGCCTCGTCGAGGCTCAGTTCCTCGAGGAGATCGAGCGACAGTTCCAGGCGATCGGCTTCCTCGGCATCGATGTTGAGGCCGATGTCGTAGCGCTTGGCGAGAAGCGCCAGATCGCGCACCCGCGGCAGGAGCTCGCTCATCACCCGTCCCGCCTGGGCACGGGTGTAACGCGGGTGGAGCGCCGACAGCTTGATCGAGATGCCCGGCCCTTCATAGATACCGCGCCCGGCGGACGCCTTGCCGATCGCATGGATGGCGTTCTCATAGTCGCGATAGTAGCGGGCAGCATCCGCCGCCGTCGTCGCGGCCTCGCCGAGCATGTCATAGGAATAACGGAAACCGCGTGCCTCGAGCGGACGTGCCCGCTTCAGGGCCTCGTCGATCGTCTCGCCGGTGACGAACTGCTCGCCCATCATCCGCATCGCCATGTCGACGCCACGACGAATGACCGGTTCACCACAGCGGGCAATGAGGCGCGTCAGCGCCGCGGCAAGGCTGCGGTCGTTGACGGTGGAGGTGAGCTTGCCGGTGACGACCAGCCCCCAGGTCGCGGCATTGACGAAAAGCGAGCGGCCGCCGCCGACATGCGACTTCCAGTCGCCTTCGGAGATCTTGTCGCGGATCAGCGCGTCGCGCGTTGCCGTATCGGGGATGCGCAGCAGCGCTTCCGCCAAACACATCAGGGCGACACCCTCCTGGCTGGAAAGCGAATATTCCTGCACCAGGCCTTCGACCCCAGTACCCTTCTGCTTGGCTCGAAGCGCTTCGATGAGCTTGCGGGCCGTGGCGCGCACCGGCTGCTTCAGGTCCGAGGGAAGCCTGGCCTCTTCGATGAGGGGCGGCAGACATTCCGTTTCCGGCCGCCGATAAGCGGCGGTGATCGCCTGGCGCAAGTTGCTCTGGGGGCGGATGGGCGGCGCGAAATCCGCAAAGGGCGCATCGGAACGGGACGGAGCAGCTTCAACGGCAGACTTCGGCATGGACAACCTATCGAGGGCAAGAGATCAATCGCTCCTTCATAGCATGAAGGTGCGAGGCAATCTGACTTGAAGAGTGCATGTTTAGGCTGATAGGGACTTCTTTAGTCTCATCAAGGAAACCAAAATGCCTACAGAAGCCGGCGTCTTTAGTGAACTTGACCAGTTCGATCGCAAGATCCTCGAGATCCTCGCGCAGGACGGCCGCATCTCGATCACCGACCTTGCCGCAAAGGTTGGATTGTCAAAGACGCCGTGCCAGCTTCGCTTCCGGCGGCTGGTGAACGACGGCTATATCGAAGGTTTTCGTGCGGTGCTCAATCCATCGAAGATGCAGCTCGACCACATTGCCTTCGTGGAGGTGAAACTCTCCAATACGAGCGAGGACGTGCTGAAAAGCTTCAACGCTGCCGTGAAGAAGATCAGCGAGGTCGAAGAGTGCCACATGATCGCCGGCCGCTTCGACTACCTGCTGAAGATCCGCACCCGCGACATCGGCCGTTATCGCCGGGTGTTAGGCGAACGCATCTCCACCTTGCCGCATGTGGCAAGCACATCGACAAACGTGGCGATGGAAACGGTCAAGGAAGGTTGGCACTAAGGGGGCGTCAGCCGCGGCCAGTCGGTCAGCACCAGCCCTTGCCGCTGCCGGGGCGCTTGGCGAGCCCCTCGCGCACCAGAATATCCGAGAGCGACATGCCGTTGCGCTTGATTTCGCGCAGCTGGTGGCCATCAACTTCCGCATCATTGCCTGCCCACGTGACAAGCTCGAACGGACCGGAATCAAGGAAGGCGCGAACGCGCAGCTCTGCATCGCTCGCCTTGATCCGCTCGGTTTCGCAACGCGGCTTCTTGATATCCGGCACCTCGATGCCGACAAGGCGAATCTTCTGGCCATGGATGACGAAGCGATCGGCCGAGACGACGCAGTCATCCTGCTTGGCCGTGCCGCACAGGAAGAACTTGCCCTGGTAGGCGCCGGCGATCTTCGGGTCGGCCTTTGCCATCTGCGGCTTGCTGGGCTCGTCCATGCCCGGCTTGCCGATCGGCGCGGGCGGAATGAGCGCTGCATTGCGACGAACCTCGGGCGCTGTCGCGGGCTTGGGTGCCTTGTCGCGCGATACGCTGGCGGAAAGCGGCGCTGGCGGAACCGGCTTGGCAGGCACGGGAATGGGCTTGGACGCAACAGCGGTTGGCTTGCTGCTCGTCAGGTGGCTGGAGACAAAACGCTTGGCCTCTGCGGAATTTTCATAAAGCGCAAGACCGCCACCGACCACCACGAGGGCTGCGAGCCACGGCCAAAGCCCGGATCCGGTCGTCTTGGCAGGCCGTCTGGTGCTTTTGCGTCTAGAACCGGATTTGCCACGCGCCATGAGCGAATCTCCTTCATTGTCGACGAGGAGTATTCCGGGCAACCATTGCTGAATGGTTTCCGTATGAGCCTCAGCTTGACAATGTGTATCGATGTGTACAGGTTTGGGTGATGAAGAGCGCCGAGGTCATCGCACTGCTGCGCAAGGATGGCTGGTTGAAGTTGCTCAACGCGGCAGCCACATCCAGTTCAAACATCCTGTAAAACCGGGCCGAGCAACGGTCCCACATCCAAAGCGGGACATCCCGCTCGGTACGCTGCGCAGCATCGAGAAGCAGGCAGGCATCAAGCTGAGGTAAAGCCTATGAGCAACTACATCGGTCTCATCCACAAGGAACCGGACAGTGACTACGGCGTGTCCTTTCCGGACTTCCCGGGGCTTATAACGGCTGCACCCACGCTGGACGAGGCGCGGCAGATGGCCGAAGAAGCGTTGGCTTTTCATGTCGAAGGAATGATCGCGGACGGTGACGCCATTCCAGAGCCATCAACCCTGGAAAGCATCATGACTGACCCGTCAAACAAGGACGGCGTAGCGGTACTCGTGAGCCTGAAGACCGCGGCTGCCAAGGCCGTGCGCATCAACATCACGCTGCCGGAAGACGTGCTGCGAACGGTCGATGCTTATGCCGAAGCACGGGGCCTATCGCGCTCCGGATTCCTCGCACGCGCTGCGATCCACGAGATTGAACGAGAGACCGTGGGCTAATCAGGGTGAGCGTCAGCTGCCGCGATAGGTCGAATAACTGTAGGGCGAGAGCAGAAGCGGCACGTGGTAGTGCGCCGTCACATCCGAGATGCCGAAGCGGATCGGGATGACATCGAGGAAGGCCGGTTCGGTGAGCGTCACGCCGCCTGCGCGCAGGTAATCTCCCGCGTGGAAGACAAGCTCGTATTCTCCGGCGATAAAGGTCTCGTCAGCGAGGATCGGTCCGCCATCGACGCGCCCGTCGGCATTGGTGACCACCGTCTTCACCTTGGCTCGCCCCTCGCCTTCCAGGCGGTAGAGGTCGATCTTCAGCCCCTGCGCAGGCGTACCCTTGGCAGTATCAAGAACGTGGGTGGTCAGTCCGGTCACAGGCGCGGCTCCATGATCATGTAGGGTGCATCGAAGATTTTTTCTTCGAGATTGGCGGCTGGGTCATCGCGATCAACGACGAGGAAGTCGCTGACTTCGCCGAGCGCCATCAGCGGATGGTGCCAGACGTTCGGGAAATAATTCACGCCCCGGCCGGCTTGCGCCAGGAAGACCTGCGGCACGCCCGGGCGTCCATCTTCGTCGGCGGAGACGGCAACCAGAAACGGGCGGCTGGAGAGCGGCATGAAACTCTGGCTGCCGTAGGGGTGCCGCTCCATCATGTCGATCGTGTACGGAAACTGCCGCGGCCTGCCACGAAAGATACTGAAGATCAGTCGCTCGGGTGCTCCGACCACAACCGGTTCAGCCAGCGCATGATAGCGTTCGGTGGTGCCGCCATTGATGAGGCGCATCGTGCCTGGATCGGCTTCGATGACATCACCGAAGGGAGCAAAGGCCTGCTTCGTCAGCGGCTTTATTTCGAGATAGGTACTCACTACTCCCCCTGGGGACGCCAGTGATGAAGGGCGTCGAGTTTTTGTAGAAGAGCCGGCAAGGCAATCCTGACCGTGTCGAAGACGATCGGAAGCTCCAGCTGATAATAATCGTGTACTGCCAGATTGCGCATGCCGCGCATCTTGGTCCATGGGATGTCAGGATGCTCCACCGGAAAATCCGGATTCCGCGCGACGATCCGGGACGCAGCTTCCCCGATGAGCACGAGCGACATGGCCACGGCCATTTGCGTGCGTCTGTCGCCGAGGAACTGCTCGATCGTCATTTCACCGACAAACTCGCGGGCCTCCATCGCCGCAGCCCGCATCTGGTCCAGATCCTCCTTCAGGCGATCCAGCTTCATATCGCGGTGGCTTCCGAAAGGATGCGTTGGCGCATCGAGGGCCGCAGCCCTCCATCGGTCACCAGATCGACCTTCCTCTGGAGGATCTTTTCCAGTTCGTTCTGCAGTCCGCCGAGATCAAACAGGGTCAATCCCGGAAGCGCGTCCACCAGAATGTCGATGTCGCTGTCAGGGCCATCTTCACCGCGCGCAACGGAGCCGAAGACGCGCGGGTTTGCCGCGTTGAAGCGTTTCGTTGCTTCGCGAATCGCGTCCCGATTTTTCTCCAAGGCTTCAGATGGCCTCATGGCGGCACCACTCCTGATGCCTGCAATATAGGTGAGAGACAGGCTTTCGGGAAGCGTCACGCCTTGGTGCCGAAGAGCCTCAACCGCATCGTGCCGCCATCCGGATGCATGGCATAGCGCACATGCGTGACCGGCCCGATATCAGCCACGACATCGGCGCCGTATTCGTGCTGGTGGTCCATCTGCAGCTTCTGGCGTGGCAGGATCGGCTTCCAGCTTTCCGATGCTGCGATCTCGGCCTCCGAGAGCTCATCACCAAGCTCCGGCAGGTATGCGCCCAAGAGTTCGCAGGTGTCGGGGAAATTGCCCTTGAAGAAGGCGGTGTCGACGATGACGCGCTTGATCGTGCCCGGATGGCCGAGCCGGATCACCGCCCAGTCGTGGCCGGGCCCGCGGCGACGCTTGGTTTCCCAGCCATCACCCATGTTGATGCCGCGCCCCGGGCCCAGCATCTTGTCCGGGTGGCCGTAATGGGCATCCGACCAGGCGAGCGACTTTGCGCCATGGAAGATATAGGCGAGGTCGATCTCTTCGTCTGCGCCGACCTTCGACCAGTCGAAATGCGCCGAACCATAAACGCGAAGACGCGCGATTCCGCCATCGGGGTAGATGTGGAGCCGCAGATGCGTCCAGACCTTGTCCTTGTCTGCGTTGTCGAAGAAGTGGTGGGCACTGGGCCCGAGCGGCGACTTGTCGAGGATCTCGGTCCACTCGATGGATTCGATCGCGTCACCCTCTTCGATGAAGGCAGCCTCGATCGAGCAATGCGGCGGATAGTTGCCCGTGAAGTAGCTGGTGTCGACGTCGAAACCGAAGATGCGGCCCGGCATGGCGAGCTTGACGATCGCCCAGTCGTGGCCGGCGACGCGCTTGCGGCGGCTTTCCCAGCCGTCCATGTACTTGCCGTTGTCGTCGTAGAGATCAGGATCGAAGCTTGCCGGCGCATCGGCCAGCATGCGCTCAAGCGGCGCAAAGAACTCGTCGGTCGCATACAGGCCCTTCGCACCGAGGCGGGCGGATGCAAGGTTGATCGAGCCCTTCGCGAAATCCGGCAGGCTGTTGTCGCTGGTCTCGGTCATTTGGATGTCTCCGGTAGCAATGCGGTGAGGCGCAGAAGCGCAATCTTTTCAACCTGGGCGGCGGCCGTTGCGAACTCGTCTTCCACGCTGTTGTGGATGCGTTTTTCGAAGGCCGCCAGGATATCGTCCTTGTTCAGCCCCTTCACGGCGATGATGAAGGGAAAGCCGAACTTCGCCATGTATCGGGTATTGAGCTCGGTGAAGCGAGCGTGCTCGTCCGGGCTCAGGCGATCCAGCCCGGCACCAGCCTGTTCCTTGCGGCTTTCTTCGGTGAGCTCGCCGGCGATCGCCAGCTTGCCGGCAAGATCCGGATGGGCGCGAAGCACGCCAAGCCGCTCCGCATAACTCGCCCGGCGGAAGATGGAGGTCAGCGCGTCGTGCACGCCCTTTGCCGTCAGCGGCACGAAGATCAGGCCGGCGTCATAGGCGCGCTCGGCAATAAAGGGCGAGTGCTCGAAGACGCCACCGAACCGCTCTATGAAGTCTGCGCGCGCGGTCATGGTGCACCTGCCGGGCGATGATGCTGGTGCCAGTGGCGGGCGATCTCGATGCGTTGCGGGATCCAGACCTTGTCGTGCGACAGCACGTATTCGATGAAGCGGCGCAATGCAGCGGCACGACCGGGACGGCCGACGAGGCGGCAATGCAAGCCGACCGACATCATCTTCGGCGCGCCTTCCTGCCCTTCCCGGTAAAGCGTGTCGAACGTGTCCTTCAGGTAGGTGAAGAACTGGTCGCCGGCGTTGAAGCCCTGCGGCGTCGCGAACCGCATGTCATTGGCTTCCAGCGTGTAGGGAATGATGAGGAAGGGTTTCCCGTCCAGTCCGGGCACCCAGTAGGGAAGATCGTCGGCATAGCTGTCGGAGCAATAAAGGAACCCGCCCTCTTCCATGACGAGCTTCAGCGTGTTGGTCGACGGCTTGCCCTGGTACATGCCATAGGGTCGCTCGCCGACAAGCTCGGTGTGAAGGCGCACGGCCTCCAGGATGTGCTCGCGCTCCCGCTCTTCCGGGAAATCCTTGTATTCGAGCCAGCGGTAGCCGTGGCTGGCGATCTCCCAGCCGGCTTCCTTCATGGCGGCAACGGCTTCCGGGTTGCGCGCCATGGCGAGCGTCACGCCATAGACGGTCGTCTGCACCTTGAGTTCGGTAAACATCCGCCAGAGCCGCCAGAAGCCGGCGCGCGAGCCGTATTCGTAGATCGACTCCATGTTGAGGTTTCGCTGGCCAGGCCATGGCGCGGCACCAACGATCTCCGACAACAGCGATTCGGAGGCCGGATCACCATCGAGGATCGAGCTTTCGCCGCCTTCCTCGTAGTTGATCACGAATTGGACCGCGATATTGGCAGCATTGGGCCATTGGGGATTGGGAGGGTTGCGGCCGTAGCCGACAAGATCGCGCGGATAGTCTTTTGCCTGCATCACTCACCTTCAACACGTCGACGGACGGTAGCGCACCCGTTCCGGCACTGTCGAGATGGAAAGATCAGCTCACGAGGCCAAGGCTTCGGTTTTGCACCGGCATGAATGTCGAAGCCTCAGGCCTGTTTTGTCGTGCGGGCATCCGGGCGCGAGGCGGCAAGGAGATGGCTGGCGAGTGTGAAGGAGGCGGGAAGCCTCGGATCACGCGACGCAACGGTGGCGAGCGCTGCATCCGCAAGCCGGTGGGCAAGCCCAAAACTCACCTTGAACCCGCCGGTAAGCGCGATGACACGCGGATGGTCCGGATGCGGTCCGACCATCGGGTCGCGATCTACCGCCTTCGGACGCAAGCCCGCCCAGCGTTCCACCACGGGTGCGGCGCCAAGTTCCGGCACCAGCGCGTAGGCTCGATCAATCAAGGCCTCAAGCTGGGCATCGGTCGAAAACGCGTCCTCGAAACTGTCCTCGCTGGTGCTGCCGATGGCGACATGGCCGTCTTCATGCGGCACGACATAAAGCCCGTTGAGGAAGATCACCGGCAGCGTGGGATCGATCTCGGTCTTCAGAAGCGCCGCCTGCCCTTTGACCGGCATGCCGACCGGCTGTCGCAACGGCGCCGAGACCGCCTGGAGGAGCGGAAACGAACGCCATCCGGCCGCGATGATGCAGTGGCCAAAAGCAGTGCGGTCGCCGTTGGCGAAGACCACGCGGTTGTCGTCCGGTTCGATGCGCTCCGCCTCGATATTCTCGACCACCGTCACATGCCGGGCGGTACGCAGGAAAGCCGCGAGTGCAGCGCAAAGTGCACGCGGCGAAACGCGCGCTGCGAGCGTATCGTGAACGACGCCTGCCTCGGCAAAGGATGATGCTGGCCAGCCGGTGCGGTACGGCCGCTCCAGCACATGCCAGTGGAAGCGGCGGCCGCGCTGGTTCCAGCAGGTTTCGGCATCCTTGGAGTGGCGATCCGCGATCATCCGCAGATGCGGCTTCGGGAGCGGGATGAGGCGCCCCGAGCGGCGATAACCGCAGGAAAGGCCTGTGGCCGCCTCGATCTCGGCGATCTCCTCCTCGAGTGACAACAGCGCGTCGAACTGGAACTGCTTCTTGTCGTTCCACTTGTCCGGCATGTGCGGCATGAGCGCGCCCAANAGGCCGCCGCTTGCNCCCTGCCCGAGTTCNCCAGCATCGACCAGCAGGGTGTCGAGCCCAAGCATCTCGGCCTTCACCGCGGCCCACAGGCCCATGATGCCGCCACCGAGGATGACGAGATCGGCAGAAGCCGGCAGCGCAGCGGATTGCCGGCCATGAATTGATTGACCCGCACCACCGGCAGGATTATCCGCGTGTGACATGAACGATCGTCATCCTGAGAATGCCGCGACAAGCGGCCAAATGCCTGGAAGCCAGACGCTGGATTGGAATGATGGCGATATGCCGTATTCGCGCGAGTTTGGCGATCATTTTTATTGCCAGACCGACGGGCGGCTCGAATGTGAGCATACCTTTCTCGCCGGCAATGGCCTGCCTGACCGCTGGTCACCGGGTGGAGACTTCAGGATCGGTGAACTCGGTTTCGGCACCGGGCTGAATTTCTGCGAGACATGGCGGCAGTGGAAGATCCACCGGAAGCCCGGCGCACATCTGCATTTCACGTCCTTCGAGCTTTACCCGATGCAACGCGGCGAGATCGACCGGGCGCTCGCCCGCTGGCCTCAGATCGATGCGGAGCGTCAGGCGCTCACAGCCGCCTGGCCGGATGATCCCAAGGGCCATGTCGTGATCGACCTGGACGCCCAGACGCGCCTTACCGTCGTTTGCGGACCGGCGCTCGAGGGCGTCTCGGCTGCAGAGCCAGGCTTTGACGCGTGGTTCCTCGATGGCTTTGCGCCCTCGCGCAATCCGGCGATGTGGTCGCAGGAATTGATGCAGGCAGTTTTCGAGAAGACCGCGCCACAAGGTACCTTTGGCACCTATGCAGCCGCGGGCTTCGTGCGCCGCAACCTGCAGGCAGCAGGTTTCACCGTCGAGCGCCGCCCGGGCTTTGCCGGCAAACGCGAGATGCTGTGCGGCCGCAAGGAAGCGACCACACAGCAAGACTAGGCCGGAAGGCTACGGCTGAGGGGTTACTGCGTACAGTTCGGGTTGCCGTGCATCTCGTGAGAGTTGCTCGCGTCGCCTTGCGTGTTCGCGCTCATGTGCGACGAGCAGTCTGCCGACGGGTTGGCAGTGCCGGACGTGCTGCCGGTGGAATTCGGATCGAGCTTGCCCGGCGTACCGGGTGCCGCAGCCGTGGGATCGCTGGGCCCGTTCATGACCGGATTGCTTGACGCAGCCGCGCCGCCATCACTGCCGGCCTGGGCAAGGGCGCCTCCGGCCATCATCAGAGACAGGATCGTCGTTGCAATGAGCTTCTTCATCGGGGCCTTGCTCCTCGTTGGTTGGCAACGATCGAACTGGCAACCACTCCCGATGTTCCTGGATGTTGAAACTTGGCGATCTAAGCCATCTTCTGGAGCAGGATCTGGATTTCCGGTGACTTCGGAAGGTCCTCGTCGGGCGTCGGCTTCAGCCGCTTGCCAAACTTCGGATCCAGCCGGTACCAGTCGATCAGGGCCGACGCGACATCGGCCGCGGCTTCGTCCCGACGGTCGACGCCATTTTCTTCGCACCAGGCGACCAGAAACTTTTCCAGCAACTCGAGATCGTCGGGAGCGAGCGGTGCTTGTGCCGGAGCCTCACCCTGCTGAATCATGTTGTCCTCACTATGCAGGCGACTGTCCCAGCTCCCGCCTCTGCCGTTACTCGATGTTAGACATCGAAGCTTGTGCAGAACTTTCTAATATAATGAGGTCGACCGCAAAACACTAAAACCTCTTCCGCATCCAACGCTTCTAACGTTTTGTTGTTCCAGCAGAAGTCGCGAAAACCGGTAGATCACTGCGCCGAAGACACGACCGCGCCATCGAGCCATTCGCGGATCTTGCTCTCAAGCGCCTCGGGGCTGATCGGCTTTGACAGGTAATCATCCATCCCGACCTGCAGGCAAAGCTCGCGATCGCTTTCCAGCGCATGCGCAGTGACGCCGATGATCGGCGTATGGGTGCCGGTCTGGCGCTCGATCTCGCGGATCTTCTGCGTCGCCTGGTGGCCGTTCATCACCGGCATGGACACATCCATGATGATGACCGCCGGATCATGCTTCTGCCACGCCTCGACGGCCTCGGCACCGTTCTGGACGATCTGGAACAGCCAGCCGGTCGTCTGCAGGATCTGCGTGAAGACGATCTGGTTCACCTCGTTGTCTTCTGCAACGAGCACGTCAAGACCGGGGGTGGCCTGCATCGCAGGTGTCGAAGACCGCACCGGCTCGACCGGTGAAGCGGAGGCGACCACCTGCAGGGCAGGCGTTCCGGAAGCAACCGACGCGGGTCCCGGAGCCTGGACGCTTGGTGCAATGCCCCCTGCCCGCTGCAACTGGGTCAAGAGGTTCTGGTTCTCGCTCGCCCTGCGCTTGGTGCGGATCGCGCGCACCACGTCGATGATCGTGCTGCGCAGCAGGTTGGCGCGCGCCGGCTTCATCAGATGCGCCTGGATGTTTAGCGACGCAAACATGCTGTCATCGCCCGCCATGTCCATGGAGGTGAGGAAGATCACGCCGCAGCCGTCAAAGCGTGGATCGCGCCGAAGGTGGCGGGCGAAATCGAGCCCGTTCATTTCCGGCATGTGGTAGTCGAGCACGATCGCGTCCACCGCGACATCGATGCGGGCGCATTCCTGCATGATGGCGAGGCCTTCCGCACCGCCTTCTGCCGCGACGCAGTCAAAGCCCCACATGGACAACTGCTCGGTGAGGATGCGGCGGTTGACCGGGTTGTCGTCCACCACGAGGATCCGCGCGCCGCTGGTGTTGATCGGCAACGCCCGCTGGCTGTTGCGCTCGCTGACGATCTGGAACGGCAGATGCACGGTGAAGACGGAGCCACGGCCAAGCTCGCTTTCCACCTCGATGCGGCCGCCGAAGAGCTCGGTAAGGCCGGAGGTGATGGCGAGGCCAAGGCCGGTGCCTTCGTGTCGGCGCGTCGACGAGGTGTCGACCTGCGAGAACTTCTCGAACACCGCCTTCAGCTTCTCGTCGGGGATGCCAAGGCCGGTATCCTCGATGCGCACCGTCAGCATCATTTCGCCTTCACCGATTGGCTTCGACATCAGGTCGATGAAGACATAGCCCTTTTCGGTGAACTTGACGGCATTGCCGACGAGGTTGGTGATGATCTGGCGGAAGCGACCGGCATCACCCATCACGGTTTCGCGCACCGATGCGTCACCGCGAACGATGAGCTCGATGTCCTTTTCCGAGGCGGACGACGACAGAAGCGTCGCCACATCCTCGATCGCCTCGACCGGATCGAACGGCGCCTTGCGCAGCTTCATCTGGCCGGCATCGATCTTGGAGAAGTCGAGGATGTCGTTGATGATCGTGAGCAGCGCGTTGCCCGACTTCACGATGATATCGATGAAGGTCTTCTGGCGGGTATCGAGGTTGGATTTTGCCAGCAGTTCGGCCATGCCGAGCACGCCGTTCATCGGGGTGCGGATTTCGTGGCTCATGTTGGCCAGGAACTCCGACTTGGCACGATCGGCGGCTTCCGCACGCTGCAGGAGGCGGGTCAGTTCCTCCTCGCGGTTCTTCATCTCGGTGACGTCGGTGAAGATCGCCAGCCAATGGTCGCTGCCGGTGATGTTCGCCTCGACCTGGATCCACTTGTCGGTGCCGATCCGGAAGGAAGCATGCACCGGCTTGCCGCCGAGGACGCTTTCTTCCCAGTTTCGAAGGGTGGCGACCGCTTCCTCCGGCGTGCCGAAGTCGCCGCGCTTGGCGGAAAAACGGAAGATGTCGCGCCACTGCGCGCCGATCGTCACCATCTCCTGCGGGATTTCCAGCATGCCCGCGAGCGCGTCGTTGGAGAAGATGATCTCGCCATCGTGCAGGATGAGCAGGCCCTGGGACATCGCGCTCGTCGCGTCGCGCATCAGCGCGCCATGCTGCTCGAGCGCCACCCGCGCCTCATGGACCTGTTGTTCACCGCGCCGTAGCGCCGTGACATCCATGTAGCTCAGCAGGATCTTTCCACCGGACAGTTTGGTGCCGGAGATCAGGATGTTGCGGCCGTTGCGGCTCTTGACCTCGATCGGCTCGTGGGCGTTGTCATCGGTGAGCGCGGCGATGCGGCGGTTGTAGATCTCGTCGAAGCTCTGCTCCGTGTCCGAATAGATCCCGTGGTCGAAGTTGACCTTCAGGAAGTCGCGATAGGCACGTCCGGGCAGGTCGAACTGCTCGCCCGCATCCCAGAAACCGTAGAAGGACGGGTTGGCGTATTCGAAGTTGAAGTCGGCATCGAGGATGGCCGTGCCGACCGGCAGCGCATGCAGGATCGTCTGCAGGTCCTGGCTGATCTTCTCCGCCTTGTTCTGGGCTTCCTTGATGAGCGAGACGTCCATACGCGAGCCAACCATGTGGTGGCTGCCGTCATTGACGGTAACGCGGCGCAGACGCGAGATAACCGGCACGACGGTGCCGTCCGGGAAGGTGATGTCCTCGGACTTGTCGATCGCCTCGCCCTGGAAAACGCGGTCGTTTTCAGCGCGGTAGCGCTCGGCCGCATCGGGGAACATTTCCGTCTCGGTCTTGCCGAGGAACTCATCGCGCGGGCTGCCGAGCATCGCTTCATAAGCGGCGTTGGCGTAGGTCAGCCTATGCTCGCTGTCCCGCACGAAGACCGGCACCGGCAGGTCCTCCAGCACGGCGCGGTAGAGGTTGGTTTCATCGATCTGCGTGCGGAGATGGATCTCCTGCTCCTTGAAATCCGTCACGTCGTGGCGGATCGCGATCAGCAGGCCGTTTTCAAGACGTTTGTTGAGGCTGCGCATCCAGCGCCCGTCGGCCACCTGGTTGACGCTTTCCGAATATGGAACGCGGAAAGGCCTCATCCGCTCTTCGAGCCAGACGTCCTTTGGCGGCAGGTCGACATCCGGTCGTTCGCGCTTGCGGCGGTCATAGGCATGTCCGAGGAGCTCCGGCAGTGTCGCGCCCGGCGCGATGTCCACCGAGATCGCATTGAAATAGTCTATAAGCTGCGAGTTGGAGTAGATCAGCGTGTCGTTCTTGTCATAGATGCCGATGCCCATCTCGAGCATGTCCAGCGCATCATCAAGAAGAACCTTCTGCACCTGCGAGGTGACCGACATCGCAGGTCCGGACTGCGGCTCGACATCTTCGAGCGAAGGGAGGATCTCCCCGCCACTGAAGCCGGTCGATGGCGCGCAGAAGCCGAACAGATAGGTATGGTCGTCTTCCGTCAGGAAGCGTTCGATCCGGATTTCCTGGGCGATGGCGCCGGAGCGATCAAAACAGCAGGCGGTCTCCTCACCGCCGAAGACGATCGCGCGACACTCCTTCTCCTTGCGGTCCGCATCCTCTGACGAACCGTAGAGACCGCGGCTGACCTTGCCGATGAGTTCGGAAGGCTCAACACCGAAGAGACGTGCATAGGCGTCGTTGACGGCGACATAGGAGAGCGCGCTGTCCTTGATGAAGGCCGGCTCGTCCAGGTCGCTGATGCGCGCGCACGCTTTCCTCAACAGTTCGCTATCGGTCTCCACGTGCCCGCTCCCTCATACGGCCATCGCGCTTCAGCACGACAAGCGATAAAAACACCAGTAAGGTTAACAAGGCGTTGCGCGCGTAGCCTGAATACTTGCAATCCCGGCCTTGCCTGGGTCAAAAAGAGCCATCTGGTCGCCTTCGATCCGCGCCGCAAAGTTGCCGGCCGCCTGCTACATTTCAGCCATAATGTGGAACAGTGCGGGGGCATGGACGCGGATACTACGATTTTGCGCTCAATTAGCTGAACAGCTGTTCAGACTACTCCTGTTTTTCTTCCATGAAACTGCCGCGTTTCAAGAGCGTTATTCCGGTTACCCTTTGAACGTCAGGGGAAAGGAAAAGATCATGTCCCGCTTCAAGAAGACGATAACGTCCGGTCTGGTAGCTCTGTCCGTTGCGGGCGCCCTTGCCGCAACCGCCCCGGCTGCCCAGGCTCGCGACCGCCACCACCATCACAACAATATCCTGCCCGGCGTTGCCGCGGGGCTTGCCGGTGGCCTCATCGGCGGCGCCATCATCGCCGGATCGCAGCGGCCGGTCTATGTCGAGCCGGAATATGAATACGCGCCGCCCCCGCCGCCGCGCGTCTATTACCGCGCCGAATATGCACCGCGCTGCCACTACGAGTGGGTGGAGAACGAGTGGGGCGAAGCCTACCGCGCCCGCGTTTGCGCCCGATACTGAGCAGACGACCAACAGCATCTGGAGAGCCCGCAGCGCGATCGCCCTGCGGGCTCTTTCGCTTCAAAGAAAGGGACGGCCAGACGCCCGCCGCACCGGCTGCGACAAAACAATCGCTTGACATTTGCCCGCTTTGACACCAAATGCCGATCAGCTTTCACCTTCCGGCCGCCGCGTGAGCTGCCCCGCGTCCAGAGTATTATCGCGAAGAAGGAACAAGGCGCACAGATAGATCGCCCTCAACGCGAGGGTTTACGCGCTGGAAAGTTTTTCCAACTTGCAAGTTCCCATTTCACGCGGGGTTCTTGACGCCAGAGACGTCCAAGACGCTGGGACAAGCATGTCCGGCGTGTCGTCTCATGGCGCCCCGAAAGGTATTTGACTTGACGAATTTCGAATCGCTTGGCGTTTCCAAGCAGATTGTCGCCACGCTGACCGCGCTTGGCATCGAAACACCGACCCCTATCCAAGCACAGGCCATTCCGCTGCTGCTCGAAGGCCGCGACCTGATCGGCCTCGCCCAGACCGGCACCGGCAAGACCGCCGCGTTCGGCCTGCCGCTGGTTGAGCGCCTGCTCGCCGACAACATCCGCCCCGACAACCGTACGACCCGCTCGCTGATCTTGGCGCCGACGCGCGAACTGGTGAACCAGATCGCTGCGAACCTCAAGAACTACATCAAGGGCCGCCCGCTGAAGGTGAACCTCGTTGTCGGCGGCGTATCGATCAACAAGCAGCAGTTGCAGTTGGAAAAGGGCACCGACATCCTAGTGGCCACGCCCGGCCGCCTGCTTGACCTGATCAGCCGCCGCGCCATCGGCCTCACGACCGTGCGTTACCTCGTGCTCGACGAGGCCGACCAGATGCTCGACCTCGGTTTCGTGCATGACCTGCGCAAGATCGCCAAGATCGTGCCGAAGCGCCGCCAGACCATGCTGTTTTCGGCCACCATGCCGAAGGCGATTGCCGATCTGGCATCTGAATTCCTCACCGATCCGGTGAAGATCGAAGTAACGCCTCCGGGCAAGGCTGCCGACAAGATCGAGCAGTATGTCCACTTCGTTGCCGGCAAGAACGACAAGACGCAACTGCTCAAGGATACGCTGAAGGCCAACCCGGATGGCCGCGCCATCGTCTTCCTGCGCACCAAGCACACCGCCGAAAAGCTCTACAAGCATCTCGAGCAGGTCGAGTTCAAGGTTGCCTCCATCCACGGCAACAAGAGCCAGGGCCAGCGCGAACGCGCACTCAAGGCCTTCCGTGATGGCGACATCCGCGTTCTCGTGGCAACCGACGTTGCCGCCCGCGGCATCGACATTCCCGGCGTGACGCATGTCTTCAATTATGACCTGCCGGAAGTGCCGGACGCCTACGTGCACCGGATCGGCCGCACCGCGCGTGCGGGTCGTGAAGGTGTTGCGATCGCCTTCTGCGCACCGGATGAAACGCTGCTGCTGCGCGACATCGAAAAGCTGATGGGCATCGAAGTGACGACCGCCTCTGGCGAGCGTCCGGAAGTCCTGAGCCGTCCGGTTCGCGGAAACAACAATCGCGGTGGCAACAAGGCTCGCGGCGGAAACCGTGGTGGCGGCAATGCGCGCCAGGGTGCCGGCCGTGGTGAAGGCGAAGGCCGTTCGCAGCGTCGCGAACGTCCGGCCCGCAAGCCGTTCTTTGCGGCAGAGGGTGCGGAAGGTGCATCGGCAGAAGCCGGTGCCCGCCCGCAGCGCCAGGAAAACCGCAATGGCGGTCGTCCGCAAGGTGATCGTCCGCAGCGCGACCAGCGCCGCAACGAGGACTTCCGCGGCCAGCGTCGTGGCGAAGATGCACCGCGCGCCGAAGCAGATAGCGATCTCGCCAGCACCTCGGACTTCCGTGGCGGCAAGAAGCAGTTCGGCCCGCGCGACGGTGCACCGAACGGGGAAGGCCGTCCGGCCCGCAGCGAACACCGCAAGCCGGCCGGCCAGGCTCGTACCGCTGCGAAGCAGGGCGAGAACCGCGGCCCGGTCCGTTTCGGCAACGACAACCGCGCTGAAAATCGCACCGACAACCGGGGTGGCGGCTACCAGGGCCGCAAGCGCAGCCGCGCATAACCTCCTATTAAAAAAAGGCCGCTTCCGAGCGGCCTTTTTTTTATCGCTGTGTTATTTTACAGCGGCGTTGCCACCATCGGCATAAAGCGCAGAGCCGGCAACGAAACTGGCCATTGGGCTTGCGAGAAACAGCGCTGCGGCAGCGATCTCCTCGGGTTTGGCGATACGCTTCATCGCATGCAGGCCGGCCGCCCACTCCTTCTGCGCCGCATCCCCTGCGGCCGGTGTGTCCGTGCCGCCGGGCAGCAGCGCATTTGCGCGGATACCTTGCGCGCCATAATCCGCCGTGATGGCTTTCACCAAACCCATCAGCCCCGCCTTAGCCGCCGCGTAGGCGCCCATTCCGGGAATACCGACACTCGTTCCAACGAAGGTCGAGGTGAAGATCAAGGATCCGGAGCCGCGTAGCAACATGGCGGGTATCTGCACTGCCGCGCCGAGAAAGGCACTGGTCAGGTTCGTGGTGATGGTCTGATGCCATTCGGCAAGCGTCACTTCCGCCAGCGGCTTGTAGGGTCCGACGGCGCCCGCGTTGTTGAGGGCGATATCGAGGCCGCCGAATTGGTTGATCGCCGCATCGACCATGCGCTTGTGGGTGTCTTCATTCCCGACATCGCCGGCGATCGCGACGACCTTGCCACGATTGGCCTCGATCTCCGCGGCAAGCGCATGCAGCGCTTCTTCACCGCGCGCATTGACCACGACGGCAGCACCTTCACGCGCGAACAACAAGGCCGTAGCGCGGCCAATCCCGCTCGAGGCGCCGGTGACGATTGCGACTTTTCCTTCCAGCATGGGGTATCTCCTCCAAGAGTTGCCCGTGCTGGTTAAGTCCTCACCGCTCGTGCCGACACCCGTTTCGTGACCCGAAACTTGCCGCGTGCTCGGCCCCCGCCTCAGCCGACCGTCCCGGCTCTCGCCTTGCGGTTGACCATGTAGACACCCGTCACCACGATTACCGTGCCGATGATCATCGGCCAGGTCAGCGGCTCGCCAAACAGGATGACCGCCTCGATCGCGACGACGGGCGGCATGAGGTAGATGAGCGAGGCCGCACGCGACACCTGTCCGCGACGGATGAGGCGCAAGAGGAGCGCCACCGCCCCCATCGACAATCCGAACACCGACCAGGCCATGGCGAGGACGGCTTCCTGCGTCCAGTCGAAGCGCAGGTCTTCAAGCAGCAGCGCCAGCGGAATGGTAACGATGAGCGCGCCCACGAATTGCAGCGACGCGATCGACAGGAGGTCGCCTTCCTGCAGGTAACGCTTCTGGTAGAGCGTGCCGTAGGTGACTGACCCCATCGAGATCAGGTTTATGATGACGGGAAAGCCGAGGCCGCTCAGGCCGACTTCGAAGAGATCGAGGATCTGCGGCGAGATGGCGATGAGGATGCCGGCAAAGCCGATCGCAAGGCCAGCCTTCTGCAGCAGCGTCAACCGCTCGGTGATGAAGAAAGGCGCGACCATGGCGGTGAGCAGCGGCTGCATCCCTGCGATGATGCCGGAAAGACCGGCCGGCACCCCCTGCCCAATCGCATACCATACGCCAGCGAGGTAAAGCCCGTGCAGGAAGACGCCGGAGATCAGGGCATGCGCATATTGCCCGATGCTTCTCGGCCACTTCGCCCGGGCGACGACTGCGACGGCGAAAAAGGCAATGGCGGCCAGCCCATGTCGGCCCGCGAGGAATGTCAGCGGATCGGCATGTTGCGCGGCGAACTTCGCGACAATCCAGCCGGTCGACCAGAGGAGAACGAAAACGGCCGGAGCCAGACGGTCAAGCATTACGGTCTTTCGGCACCTGCCAAATTCGCACGAAGCCGCTTCCTATTCCTCGATGCCTTCATGGTCAAAACAGAAAAACTGATGGTTGCGGTGAATTTCGCTTGAACAGCAACTGGCGCGCGTTTGTGCAGTTGATGCTTTCAAAAGCAGAAGGAAGGTTTGATGGCGGTCGCGCCAATATCTGCACAGCGGAAGATCCTGATTTTTGCCGCCGTGTGAAAACCTCGCGGCCAACTGTGCATGCTTCTTGCGTTAAAAAGGGTGTTGTACTCAAATGGCAGAAAAACGAGGGAACCCGCCATTGGCATTCGATGAAATGTTAACTCCGGAAGGTCTTCCGAGAGATCCCTACAAGCAATACCACCAGTGGTATAGCAGCCAGGATGCCGCCCACCTTATTCGCAAGACCCAGGACGCCGAAAACATCTTCCGCAAGACCGGCATTACCTTTGCCGTCTATGGGCATGCGGACAGTTCCGAAAAACTGATCCCCTTCGACATCATCCCGCGCATCATCTCCGGTCGCGAATGGCGCAAGCTGGCGCAGGGCATCGAGCAGCGGGTTCTGGCGCTCAACGCCTTCCTCGACGACATCTACCACAAGCAGGAAATCATCAAGGCGGGACGTATTCCCCGCGAGCTGATCGAGAAGAACACGGCGTTTCTTCCGGAGATGATCGGCTTCGAACCGCCCGGCGGCGTCTACACCCATATTGTCGGCACCGATATCGTGCGCACCGGCGAAGACCAGTTCTTCGTGCTTGAAGACAATGCCCGCACGCCCTCCGGCGTCTCCTACATGCTGGAGAACCGGGAAACGATGATGCAGATGTTCCCGGAGCTCTTCACGCTGAACAAGGTCCAGCGCGTCGAAGACTACCCGCGCCTGCTGCGCCAGTCGCTCGCGTCTCTGGCGCCGCCCGGCTGCAGGGGCCGGCCGCGGGTCGCGGTACTCACGCCCGGCATCTATAATTCCGCCTATTACGAACATTCCTTCCTGGCCGACCAGATGGGCGTCGAGTTGGTGGAAGGCTCGGATCTGCGCGTCATCGACGGGCGCGTGAAGATGCGCACCACGCAGGGCTACGAGGCGATCGACGTGCTTTACCGCCGCGTCGATGACGACTTCCTCGACCCCCTCACCTTCCGGCCGGATTCCGCGCTTGGCATCCCTGGCATCATGGATGTCTACCGCGCCGGCAACATCACCATCGCCAATGCACCGGGCACGGGTATCTCCGACGACAAGGCGATCTATTCCTACATGCCGGAGATCGTCGAGTTCTACACTGGCCGCAAGCCTCTGCTGGAAAACGTGCCGACCTGGCGCTGCTCGGAGCCGGACAGCCTCAGATATGTGCTCGACCATATCGGGGAACTGGTCATCAAGGAGGTGCATGGCTCGGGCGGCTACGGCATGCTGGTTGGCCCGACGGCGAGCAAGAAGGAGCGAGCCGAGTTCGCTGAGAAGCTTGCCGCCAAGCCCGCCAACTACATTGCCCAGCCGACGCTGGCGCTTTCCACCGTGCCGATCTTCGTCAACAAGGGGATCGCGCCGCGCCACGTGGACCTGCGGCCTTATGTGCTTGTTTCCGACAAGGTGAAGATCATCCCCGGCGGCTTGACCCGGGTGGCGCTGAAGGAAGGCTCGCTGGTGGTCAATTCCAGCCAGGGCGGCGGCACCAAGGACACCTGGGTTCTGGAAGATTGAGGCTGGGGACGTAGAATGCTCGGAAGAACTGCAAACGGCCTCTACTGGATGTTCCGCTATATCGAGCGGGCCGAAAATATCGCCCGCCTGGTGGACGCGGGCCTGCGGGTTTCGCTGACGCGCGCCGGCTCCTCCGACGAGGACTGGCATGGCGTGCTCGAAAGTGCCGGCGTGCGCGAGGCCTATGCCAAGGTGCATCCGCAACTGACGGCGGCAGACGCGATCGACTACCTGCTGCGCGACACCACCAACCCGTCGAGCGTGATGTCCTGCATCGAATGGGGCCGCAACAATGCACGCATGGTGCGCACGGCACTCACCCGCGAAACCTGGGAGGCCACCAACGAAGCCTGGATCGACCTCAAGGCACGGCTGGCGAACCGCCTGAAGGCGGCCGACCTGCCGGAACTGATCGACGTCATCAAGCATCGCTGTGGACTGATCCGTGGCGCCTTCCACGGCTCCATGCTGCGCAACGACCTCTACAACTTCTCGCGGATCGGCACCTTCATCGAACGCGCCGACAACACCAGCCGCATCCTGGACGTGAAATATTATGTGCTGCTGCCATCGGTGAGCCAGGTCGGCTCGGCACTCGACAACATGCAGTGGGAACAGATCCTGCGCTCCGTTTCGGCGCACCGCTCCTATGGCTGGGTTTATGACGGCGACCTGCAATCGGCCAATATCGCCGACTTCCTGATCCTGAAGATCCAGATGCCGCGTTCGCTTGCCTACTGTTACGAGAAGATCGTCAGCAATCTCGACTACCTGGCCGACACCTATGGCGAGCGGTTGAAGGCGCATGAGACAGCGGCGGCGATCCGCTCCTCGCTGAAGCGCGGCTCGATTGCCGAGATCATGGACATTGGCCTCCACGAGTTTCTCGAGGACTTCGTGACGCGCAATAACCAGCTCAGCGCCGAGATCACCACCGGCTACCGCTTCTACGAGTAGGATGACGCCGATGCGGCTGAAGATTTCCCATACGACCGAATATCTCTATGACGCGCCGGTGCCTTATTCCCTGCAGCGGCTGCGGCTGACACCCTTGAGCGGCCCGACGCAGAAGGTGCTGAACTGGGCGGTTTCCGTCGATGGCGCCAAGGTGGAAGCAGGCTACGCCGACCAGTACGGCAACCATGTCGAACTTGTTTCGATCGAAGGCGCCGAACATACGATCCGGATCACCGCTTTCGGCGAGGTCGAGACGGAAGATCGCGCTGGCGTTTTCGGGCCGCACCAGGGGTTCTGCCCGCTCTGGCTTTTCCTGCGCGAAACGCCGCTCACCTCGCCCGGCCCGCTGGTCGAGGCATTGCCGAAGAGCGTCCACGGCGACAGCGAGCTTGCCCAGATGCATGCGCTGATGGAGGCGATCCACGACGGCGTCGCCTACACCCCCGGCACGACCACGACCGAAACGACCGCGGAAGAGGCACTGGCGGCAAAATCCGGCGTCTGCCAGGATCATGCGCACATCTTCATCGCGGCAGCCAGGGTGCTGGGCATCCCGGCACGCTATATTTCCGGTTACCTTATGATGGAGGACCGGGAGGACCAGGTCGCCACACATGCCTGGGCGGAAGTGCACCTGCCGGGGCTGGGCTGGGTGGGTTTTGATGCGGCCAACAAGATCTGCCCGGACGACCGTTACGTGCGGATCGCGTCGGGTCTCTGCTACCGCGATTGCGCACCGGTTTCCGGATTGCGGATTGGCCGCGCGGAGGAAGGCTTGAAGGTGTCGCTGACGGTCGCCGCGACACAGACGCAGTCGCAGAGCCAGAACGGGCAAAGCCAGAGCCAGGGGTAACCCAGGCAAGCTCGGCGCCACCTCGGCATGGTTATTTGGTACCATGTGAGCGAGGTGACCATGCTGTTTGGCCAATCGATCTTCCAGTCCGTGCTGACGCGACTGGACCAGGAAAGCGCAAGCGACGAGGCGGAAGACACCGGCGCCGAATTCCGTATCAGGAGCCTCGGCATGGGCTTTGTCGCGGCAACGGTCGAGACCGATGAAGAGCCGGCCAGCAGAACGGACGCCTACCTAGCCTTCGAGCCAGACCCGGAGATCGCGGAACTTGACGTGGAGCCGGAACCTGAAGCGCCGGCGCCTGTCCCTGCGCATCTCCTGCGCTTGAGCGAAAGGGAAATCGCCGAGGATCTGGGATTGAGCGATGCGGACACGGAAACAAGTCTCGGCGAAAAGCGCCGACAGTTCGCCAAGGCAAACCACCCCGACCGCGTGCCCCCGGAATATCGCGAGATGGCGACAATCCGCATGACGACCGCGAACCTGCTGATTGACCGGGCGATCAAGAACAGCTTCTGGCGCTAGACTAGTCTTCCTGCGTGTCGAGCGGACGCTGCGGCGGTGGATCCCGCTTTTCGATGAAGAGCTTGTAGGTGGCATAGGCGCCGATGGCGCCGACGATGACGGCCCAGAATGCCTCGCCTGCCACCAGTTCGAAGATCACCCAGACAAGGCATACCGCCGGAATGAGCACGCGGCGCCACAGCGGTCGATAAAACGGGTGGTCTGGATCGATCATCGGCTCTTGTCCTGCGGTTTCATGCGGCGTGCCAGCAGCATATCCCCATCCCCCGGCAAAATAGCAAGAGGCGCCAAACGCGCCGGTTAATCTCGGGCGGCGCTGGAACAATCGCGGCGGCTGCGGCTTTGCCCCCGGAAACGGAGGAAACGATGTCCAGCGAATGGCCAATGTTCATCATGCAGGCGGCAGTTCTTTTTCTGATGGCAGGCTGCCTGTTCATCAAGGCCTGACGCGACGCCCTAACGGGTGAGCGGAACGCAATGGCCGCCAGGTCGTTGGTTAGGCAGCCAGCTTGATGAGGTTTTTCATGTCGAACGCTACCCAGGACAACAGTCGCAACGCCGCCAACAATGGTGTGAGCCCGAACCGCTTCGGCGCCTCGCTGGAAAGCAAGGCGCAGATCGAGGATGCCGCCATCCTTGCCTCTGGCAGTGAGGAAGGCGAGTTGCTGAACGTCTACCGGCTCGTGCCGGTGGCGCCGCCGAATGATGCGCGCTGGGAAAAGGCGCCTTCGATGGGCGAAGTTGTGGTAGCCGCACGTACGGCAGGCGACGCGCGCATTGTCGCCGCAGGCCGTGAACTCGACTTCCTCGATATCGACGCACTGCCCGGCGAGGACATGACGACGGCCCATGCCAGCGCATTCCGCGACGAGAAGGCCTACACCGTTATCGAGATCGAGCATGGCCGGCCGGGACTGCAGCGCGGCGTTCTCGAAGGCATGGTGCGGGTCGATACGATCAAGCCCAGCCAGCTCTGACCCACACGTCGTCACAGAAGGATGAAGCGGAACCTTGCCCCATGCGCAGGGTTCGGCCACCAAAGGAGTTTCAATATGAATTACAAGATTTCCGCCGCCTTGCTTCTCGGCCTCGTGTTCGCGTCACCAAGCGTCGCCCAGCAGGGCGGGACGTTCACGCCTGACACGACCACCTCGCAGGGTACCAACTCCGGCGGCCCGGTGGGGAGCCAGGCGGTGGATCGCCCGAAGACGGCAACCCCGAACGATGTCGGCAAGCGCGGCAATGATTGCGAGCAGATGTCCGGTACAGTTTCGGCGCAGCGCCCGGCGACCGCCGGCCAGCAGACGCCGCAGCCACAAGCCAAGTGCTGACACACAGGGGGCGGCGCCCGGATGGCGCCGCCCTCGTCTTTTATCTCGACGTTTCGCCTCTAATGCATCTGCTGGTCGGGCGCCAAAGCGGTTCGAATGATTTGCAGCGAGCGCGTGCCCACCCCCGGCAGGTCCAGCACTTCCTTGTCGCTCATCTGCTGCAGCCGGCTCAGCCGCTTGACGCCACTCTCGCGTAGTGCCTTGATCAACCAACCGGGAAGATTGCTCCGGATCACAAGATCGCTACGCTTGGTGGGTTGTCGGCTGTGCATGTCGGCTCCCGCATCTCTCTGGATGGGCCGAACTAGGTTTTGTGCCGCCGGTTCCTCGAAAAAATGAAAGCTTTTCCCGGCCCGCCGCCTATAGTCACCGGGACACCCTCAGCCTGGGCAGACGTATTTCATGACGATCCTTTTTCAACATGAGCTCGAGCGCAGCCTGGACGCGCTTGTTTCCCGGTTTTACTCCAGCAACTGGAAGCGGGTCGAAGCTTGGACCTTCGACGACGAGCCGAGCCGCCGGCGGGCGGAAGCGCGTTTGCGTGATCTTGGCGTGAATGCCAGAATCCGCAGTGCCTACAAGCCGCTGCTGCACTTCTTCCTGGAAGAGGTCGACTGGGTGGAGCTCAAGGCCGCGCATGTACGCTACCCAGTTCACTCGGCGGCACCCGCAAATCGTTTCCTGCTCGAGGCATACCCGCTTTCAGCACTGGCGGAGGACCTCGCAGTAACCTTCGATGCAAGTACAGGAGACGCGCTGTTCTACGAGGTGAACTTGACCTTCAAGGATGGCGGGACGGCGGTTCACAAGGTCTTCGCACCCAATCACCTCCATCAGGACATGATCGGCGAGACCTCGCTGTCCCCCACCGGTTGGCTCGCAGTCAACGGGGATGCCGGGTCACAACTGGAGACGGACTACGAGATCCTGTTCCATTCGGCGATGAAGGCGATCGCGGCGCGTGACTGGGGAGTGGTCGAGCCGTATTTCGAGGAGTTGTCCATCGCGGTCACGCTGCCGATCGAAGATCGTGCCCTGCCTTATGGCGACGAAGTGATCAGCCTGCGCGAGGGCCTGCACGAAGACTTCTATTTCTCGCTGCTGGAGTTCTTCCAGAAACATTCCGGCAAGCCCGTCGGCGACCGGACCTTGAGGCCCGGCCAGATCGTGCCGGACATCCGCTACGGCGAGAGGCCAAGCGTGCGCGTCGAAATGCGGCCGCTTTCGAGCCGTGAACTTGAAGCCGAGCACCAGCCGCTGGACACCTCGGTCGCGCCGCTGCCGACGAGCCAGATCAAGGCCGAACTTCAAGAGATCGGCGGCCATGCCTTCACCGCCGCGACGCGGGCCGGCCGCAGCGTCGACGCGCGCTACCGCAGGGGCACGGATCGGCCGATCATCATCAGCGGCGGCCAGCATGCCAATGAAACGACGGGCGTGGTCGGCGCCTTGCGTGCCGCCCGGCAACTGGCGGCGATGCCCAACGCGCATTTCGTCATCTCGCCGCTCGAAAACCCGGACGGCTATCAGATCCACTGGAGGCTGCGCGAAAACAATCCGCGCCACATGCACCATGCGGCACGCTACACGGCCCATGGTGATGACCTCGAATATCGCTCGGCAGGAGACCCCGGTGAAAAGGCCATCCGCCACGAGGCCGAGCGGCTGACTGGCACCTGGCTGCACGTCAACCTGCATGGCTATCCGTCACACGAGTGGACGCGGCCGCTTTCCGGCTACATCCCACGTGGCTTTGCAATGTGGACGATCCCGCGGGGTTTCTTCCTGATCATGCGCCACCATGCAGCCTGGGCAAAGCAGGCAGAGCAGGTGCTGGACCATGTGACGCGTCGCCTGATGCAGAACACGGCCGTGGTGGAGATGAACCGCCGGCAGAAGGAACTGTTCGAGCTCTACGCCGGCAATCCCGGCTTCCGGATGATCAACGGTTTCCCCTGCCTCGTCTCGGTGGTTGAGCACCAGACCGTGCCGCTGACGATGATAACCGAGTATCCGGACGAGACCATTTACGGCGAGGCCTTCATCGCCGGGCATACGGCGCAGATGCAGACCGTACTGGCGGCCTATGACGCGGCGCAGATGATCCCGGAGCCCGAAATACTCGTCGCCTAGAGCAGGCCCATGATGGTGCCGGCGATGGCGGTGAGCAAAACGACGCTCCATGGCGGCGCCTTCCAGACCGTGAGGAACACGAAGCCGGTGGCGGCGATGGCAAAATCGTAGGCATCGAGGACGGCTCCGGTCCAGACCGGGCTGTAAAGCGCAGCCGCCAGGATGCCGACCACGGCGGCATTGGCGCCGCGCATACCCGCTTGCGCCAGCGGCCGGCGCCGCAACGCATTCCAGAAGGGGAGCGCGCCGACCAGCAGCAGGAAGCCGGGCAGGAAGATCGCAACGAGCCCTATGGCAGCGCCCAGGAAGCCATTAGGCTCCGGCTCCATCACCGTTCCAAGATAGGCGGCAAAGGTGAAGAGCGGCCCGGGGATCGCCTGCGCCGCACCGTAACCGGCGAGAAACGCGCCTTCGCTCACCCAGCCCGGCGCCACCGTTTCCGCCTGCAGAAGAGGCAGAACGACATGCCCGCCACCGAACACCAGCGAGCCGGATCGGTAGAAGGCATCGATCAGCAGGAGCGCCTGCCACCCGGTGACAGCCGACACGATCGGCAGGAGCACGAGCAGCCCGAAAAACAAGACGAGGCAGAGAGCGCCGGTCCTGCGGCTGACCTGGAAGGCAAGATGTCCGGTCGCAACGGATGCTCCGTCGCGGCAGAGGAGGAGTCCGGCAAGGCAACCCATGGCAATCGCTGCGATCTGGCCGAAGGCCCCGCCGAGAAACACGACCACGAGAATGGCCGCAACCGCGATGCTCGCTCTTGGCCTATCGGGCGACAGACTGCGTGCCATGCCCCAGACGGCTTGCGCGACAACGGCCGCGGCAACCAGTTTCAGGCCATGCAGGAGGCCTGCACCTGCCGGACCATCAAAGGCTGCGGCAGCACTGGCGAAGGCAACGAGGAGGAAAGCCGAAGGCAGCGTGAAAGACGTCCAGGCCGCAAGCGCACCGAGCGGGCCTGCGCGCAGCAGACCTAGCGCAAAGCCGACCTTGCTGGAGGCCGGTCCCGGCAGGAACTGGCAGAGCGCCACAAGATCGGCATAACCCGCCTCGTCCACCCACTTTCGACGCACCACGAGTTCATCGCGGAAATATCCGAGATGGGCGATCGGCCCGCCAAACGAGGTGAGACCAAGCTTGAGGAACGCTCCCAATACCTCGCGGGCCGTGCCGGCCGGACGATGTGCGGTCTTCTCGGGCACTGACGTTTCCGATGCAGTCAAGGATACCCCTCGTGTCTGGCGGTGACGAACAACCCGGCAGCTATCACCTGCCCTCATGACATCTACATGAAAGACTTGTCGCTTCCACACGGGAAGTTGACGAATGCAAACTTCCATCGGTGGATAACCACCTGGTGGAGTTAACCACTGGTTAACCATCGCGCTTCACCATTCGCTAATGGACAGGGCTAAGCTTCAGAAATTGGGCATGATCGCCGCGCTTGTCGCCAGCCTCATCGGTTCGGGTGACGCGGAAGCGGGCAAGCGCAAGCCTTGGAAGGACCCCGGCAAGCCGCTCGTTATCGACGCCTACGAACTCAACATCATCGACTGGCAGAAGCTACTTGCCGACAAGCGCATCGCCGGCTTCATCCACAAAGCGTCCGATGGGCTGCCGGAAAGCTTTAGCTGCACCGGTGACCACGGCGGCGACACCGTGGCGCACTGCAAGACCATGTGGCGCAAATATGCGGTCAGCAAGGAGCTCTACCAGACGCGCCGGCTCGTTGCCCGCGCGGCCGGTCTGCTCTGGGGCGCCTACCACCTGGCGCGGCCGGGCAACCCGATCGACCAGGCGAACCATTTTCTCGATTATGCCGAGCCCGATGACAAAGAACTGATGGTGCTCGATCTCGAGGACCTCAGCGACAAGTTCATGTCTCTGGAGGATGCCGAGATATTCGTGCGCCATATCAAGGCGCGGACCGGCCGCTACCCGATCCTCTACACCAACCACAATGTTTCCCGTTATATCGCCGCGCGGCGCAAGGACTACCGGCTGCTGTCGCGCCTGCCGATCTGGTACGCACGCTACAAGCCCGAAATTTCCACCGCCTTCCCGGCCGGAAACTGGTCGAACTATTTCCTCTGGCAATTTTCTTCCGCCAGCAACTGCTCCAAGCGGCACTGCCCTTATCGGGTGCCAGGTACGCTGACCGATATCGACGTCAATGTCGCATCCGTCGACCTGGAGGAGTTGAAACGGACATGGGCCAAGGGCGAACTCCTGCCATCCGTCGATCCGGAACCGTCACTGGTAGCCGAGGCCTTCCTGCCCTACGAGCCTTTCTGAGGCCCCTCGCCTGGCGTGGAACCCGTCCATCAGGCGAAGCGTTGCACCAGCAAGAAATGAAAGATGCTGGAGGCAAGGATGTCTGAAGACAAGCGGGCGCAGGATGCGGTGGAAAACGTGGAGAAGCCGACCAAGGAAGGGAAATATCCAAAGGCTGGCCCGCACGCGAAGCCAGAGCTGACGGATAACGAAAAGACGCCCGGCACCGGCGCGCTGCCGAACAGCACCGATACCGAAGCGGATGCCGGGTCGGAGTGAGGCTGCACCCTACCCTGCCGGATGCGACGCCGTGACGCTTGTTCTCGAAGCGCTGGCGGCTTAACTAGCCCGCCAAGATCCGGAGATCCTCCATGGCGGGCGAAACCATCACATTATACGAAGCGATCGGCGGCGACGCGACGATCCGCGCCCTCGTGAAGCGCTTCTACCATCTGATGGACACGCTGCCGGAAGCGGCGCGCTGCCGCGCCATTCATCCCGCAAGCCTCGAAGGCAGCGAGGCCAAGCTCTACGACTACCTGACGGGTTATCTTGGCGGGCCGCCGGTTTATGTCGAGAAATACGGCCACCCGCGCCTGCGCTCGCGTCACTTCGGCGCCGAGATCGGCCCGCTGGAGCGGGACGAATGGATCCTGTGTTTCCGTCGCGCCATGGATGAGACGATCGAGAACCCGAAGCTGCGCGAAATCATCTGGCCGCCGATCGAGCGGCTGGCCTTCCACATGCAGAACAAGGAATAGACGCGGTGGAAAGACTGGATCGCCTGCGCCCCCTGATCCTTTTCGTCGGTGGCCTGATGGGCGCCTGCGGCGTCGCACTCGCTGCCGCGGCAAGCCATGGCGGCGATACCTTGTTTCTGGGCTCGGCCTCGACCATGTGCCTGGCGCACGCGCCGGTGTTGCTGGCGCTTTTCCTCGGCTACCGGCAGTTTCGCACGGCAACGCTTGCGGGATTGGTCCTGGGTCTCGGAACGGTTCTGTTTGCCGGTGACCTCGCCTCACGCCACTATCTCGGCAGCCGCCTGTTTCCGATGGCGGCGCCGGCCGGCGGCACATTGATGATGCTCGGTTGGCTGCTGGTGGCGCTCGGCGCCTTCTTCAGGCGTGCCGATCTTCCGAAGTAATCAGCGACGGCGAAACGCCAGCACGCGCCCTGGTTCATCCTGGGATACTGCAGCTTCCGCAGCAAGCTGCGGCCGTACTGGCATCGCAACCACATTCGTCATGTAGCCGGCGCATCCCGCTGGCCCGCCAGCAGCGCATGAAGCTCCGGCACCAGGCCATCGCCTTTCTGCTGGGCAAGCGCGTGCAGGCCGAGCAACAGGCTGCCGTCACGACGTTCTTCGTTCATCATTGCGTTCCTTGATCGTCTGGAGTGCACGCTCCAGGCTGGACTTCGAGCCATTGCGCAGCGGCACGAAGGCGACCCCGAACTTCTTGCAGCCGGTCTTCACCCGCAGGCACGCATCGTGGCTGATACAGTCGATGGGGCAGAACACGCAGTCGACGGATGGAAGCACCGTATCGATGCGCGACACCGCTTCCCGCAAACCGCCATCATGATGGATGAGTTCCGCGCCGTGCTTGCTGGCGATCTCGCGCAGATGCGCCACCTGGCAATCGCGACCGCCGACGTAAAGGAAGCTGCGCAGGTCGATCGCGCCTGCATCCTTGCGGGCATTGGCCTTGGCCGCATCCTCATTGGCGTTGCCGTTCTTCCGCTTCTGTTTCTTCGCCATGGCGCTCCCCGTCTGGCAGAATCTCCTCGGGGCGGACCCCTTCGACGGCGGCACCATATTTAACCTGATTAACTCAGTAAAGATTAAAGTTGATGGAGACGCTCATGTTTCTTTGACGCCTCTGGCGGCCAAAATTTTACCGTTTGATAAATTTTTGGCCTGTGGTAGCCTTCCCCCAATAGTTGTCCATGAATCCATAAAAGAGGGAACATAAGATGGAACGACTGGGAAGCGGCCATCTGGCCGGGATTGCGGCTGCGCGTCTTGCGGATGCGCAGTACGAGGTAAACTTCGCGGACCTTCACCCGCGCCTTGACAAGCACGAGGCGCTTGTTGCCGCCGACCGCTGTTATTTCTGTTATGACGCGCCGTGCATGACGGCCTGTCCCACCGCCATCGATATCCCGCTGTTCATCCGGCAGATATCGACGGGCAACCCGCTTGGCTCCGCCAAGACCATCTTCGACCAGAACATTCTTGGCGGCATGTGCGCCCGGGTCTGTCCCACCGAAACGCTGTGCGAGCAGGCCTGTGTGCGCAACACGGCTGAAGACCGGCCGGTCGAGATCGGCAAGCTGCAGCGCTATGCGACCGACATCGCCATGGAAGCCGACCGGCAGTTCTATTCACGGGCCAACCCGACCGGCAAGACGGTTGCTGTGGTGGGCGCAGGTCCGGCAGGGCTCGCCGCCGCGCACCGCCTTGCCATGCATGGCCACGAAGTGACGATCCTCGAGGCGCGGGAGAAATCCGGCGGCCTCAATGAATATGGCATCGCCACCTACAAGGCCGTCGATGACTTTGCCCAGCGCGAGGTGAATTACGTCACCGCGATCGGTGGCATCATCATCCAGCACGGCCAGGCCCTCGGCCGCGAGGTGACACTGGCCGATCTCACAGCGCGCTTCGACGCCGTTTTCCTCGGCATGGGCCTCCAGGGTGTCAACGCTCTCGGCATCGAGGGTGAAGACCTGACGGGCGTTGAGGATGCGGTTGATTTCATTGCCGCCCTTCGCCAGGCCAAGGACAAGAGCGTGCTGCCGATCGGCCGGCGCGTGGTCGTTCTCGGCGGCGGCATGACCGCGATCGATGCCGCGATCCAGGCAAAGCTCCTTGGTGCGGAGGAAGTGACGATCTGCTACCGCCGCGGCAAGGAAAACATGAACGCGTCCGGTTACGAGCAGGATCTGGCTGCCGCCAATGGCGTCATCATCCGCCACTGGCTTGCGCCGAAAAAGATCATCGGCAAGGACGGAGCGGTCGCGGGTATCGAGGTCGAATATACCGCAATGACTGACGGCAGGCTCGCCGGGACCGGCGAGACCGGCATCCTCGCCGCCGACCAGATCTTCAAGGCGATCGGCCAGAGTTTCTCGGCATCCGGCCTTGGCGCCCTGCAGTTCGAAAAGGGCAAGATCGTCGTGGATGGCGAGGGGCGTACCTCGATGAATGGTGTCTGGGCTGGTGGCGACTGCGTCGGCGTTGGCGAAGACCTTACCGTCTCGGCCGTGGCGCAGGGACGTGATGCCGCAGAATCCATCAACCGTGTTCTGGCCGCTCAAACGCAGCCAGCTTTTGCTGTCGCCTGAGGACCTCGATCATGGCTGATATTCGCAACAACTTCATCGGCATTAAGTCTCCGAACCCGTTCTGGCTGGCTTCCGCGCCGCCAACCGACAAGGCCTATAACGTCGACCGTGCCTTCAAGGCGGGCTGGGGTGGCGTGGTCTGGAAAACGCTGGGTGAGGAAGGCCCGCCGGTCGTCAACGTCAATGGTCCCCGCTATGGCGCAATCTGGGGCGCTGATCGCCGGCTGCTCGGCCTCAACAATATCGAGTTGATCACCGACCGCGACCTCTACACCAACCTCACCGAAATGAAGCAGGTGAAGAAGAACTGGCCGGATCGCGCCGTGATTGCCTCGATCATGGTGCCCTGCGAGGAGAGCGCCTGGAAATCGATACTGCCGCTGGTGGAAGCGACCGAAGTCGACGGCATCGAACTGAACTTCGGCTGTCCGCACGGCATGTCGGAGCGCGGCATGGGTTCGGCTGTCGGACAGGTGCCGGAATATATCGAGATGGTGGTACGCTGGTGCAAGCAGTACACCCGCATGCCGGTGATCACCAAGCTCACGCCCAACATCACCGATATCCGCTATCCGGCACGGGCCGCAAAACGCGGCGGCACGGACGCGGTGTCGCTGATCAACACCATCTCCTCGATCGTCTCAGTCGACCTCGATAATTTCGCCCCGATGCCGACAGTGGGCGGCAAGGGCTCGCATGGCGGTTATTGTGGGCCGGCCGTGAAGCCGATCGCGCTCAACATGGTGGCCGAGATCGCCCGTGATGCGGAAACCCATGGGCTGCCGATCTCCGGCATCGGCGGCGTCACCACCTGGCGGGATGCGGCTGAATTCCTGGCGCTCGGCGCTGGAAACGTGCAGGTCTGCACCGCCGCCATGACCTATGGCTTCAAGATCGTGCAGGAGATGATCACCGGCCTGAGCGACTGGATGGATGCCAAGGGCCACCGGACGCTCGATGACATCATCTCGCGCGCGGTACCGAACGTCACCGACTGGCAGTATCTCAACCTCAACTATGTCGCCAAGGCGCATATCGACCAGGATCTCTGCATCAAGTGCGGGCGCTGCCACATCGCATGTGAGGATACCTCGCACCAGGCGATCACCAACTTCGTGGATGGCGTGCGTCATTTCGAGGTGATGGAAGAGGAATGCGTCGGCTGCAATCTCTGCGTCAACGTCTGTCCCGTCGAGAACTGCATCACGATGGAGCCGCTCGCTGCCGGCAGCCTCGACAAGCGCACCGGCCGGATCGTTGACCCGACCTATGCGAACTGGACGACGCACCCGAACAACCCGATGGCCCGCCAGGCCGCGGAGTAGAGGACGGAAAGGGCGAAGCTCGTTGATCGAGCTTCGCCCCTTCCTATTCCGTTTTCTCGCCCTGGGTACCGCCACCCAGAAGATCCAGCATCGCGCGGAGGGCACGGGTTACATGCCGTTCTGCATGGTGAAGGACCCAGAACTGCCGCGCCGGCATCGGGAAATCGGCGATGTGCAGGTTGCCCGCGTGTGAGTGCGACGCGGCGGCGCGGCTCGACAAGACCGTTGCTGCTGTCCCGGCCTCGACGGCGGCAATCGCCGCTTCGTTCGACGGAAGTTCGAGCACGACCGACAGCGACTCCGGCTCGAGCCCCAGGCTCCTCAGATGCGCCTCGAAGGCTGAGCGCGTCCCCGAACCCTCCTCGCGCATGATCCAGTTGGTCTCCAGAAGTTCGTTCGGCGTCAGCCGTCGCCCGTCCGCCCAGGCGTGACGCTTGCCCACCACGAGAACGAGGTGATCCTCCGCAACCCGAATGCGCTGAAGACCCGCCAGGGCCACCGTACCCTCCACCACCGCGAGTTCGGCGGCACCGGAAAGCACCGCCTGCGCAGCACTCTGCGTATTTCCGACCGTCAGGCGCAGGTCCACCCGAGGATAAAGCTCGTGGTAGCTGACCAGCCGCGACGGGAGCCAATAGCTTGCAACCGTTTGGCTGGCATGAACCCGCAAGACGCCAGATGCGGCACCGGCAAGATCGGCGAGCAGATGTTCGGCTGAACGTGCCCTCTCAAGCACCGCGCGCGCCTCCGGGACAAACAGCCGCCCCGCCTCCGTCAGCTCGATGCGACGGCCCACCCGGTTGAACAGGATCACCGCGTGCCGCGCCTCCAGCGCCGAGATCGCGCCACTCACTGCAGACTGCGTCAGGTGCAGTGCTTCTGCGGCCCGCGTGACGTGTTCGCGCTCCGCGACTTCAAGAAAAACCCGCAGTTGATCCAATGTCATCGGTGATCGTTCGGCTCCATCGATTGGAATGACAACATCAATTAATTGGAACTGTCATTCAAGACAAAGGAGAATGGTGTTCGACAAATGACGGAATCTGAAGAAAAAACATGAAGCCTGCCGCCTCCGTGACAGAACAACAAACCAGCTTCGGGTCTCGCCAGCTTTCGCTCCCGCCGGTCCTTCCCGGCATCCTGCTGACGGCAGCCATTGCGCTTGCCGCGCTGACGATCCGCAGCCTGACAGGGCTCGCGGCGCTCAGCCCGCTGATCGTCTCCATCATCCTCGGCATGGCGGTACGCAACCTTGTTTCGCTGCCGACGGCGGTGGATGCCGGCATCACCTTTTCTCTGAAGCGCATCCTGCGCGTCGGCATCGTGCTGCTCGGCCTGCAGGTCACCGCCATGCAGATCCTGTCGCTCGGCGGCGCTGGACTGGTGATGGTGGCGCTGACGCTGGTCTCCACATTTGTCGCCATCCGCATCGTCGGCCGCCTGATGGGCGTCGATCGGTCTCTGACCGACCTGATCGCCGCCGGCACCTCGGTCTGCGGCGCGTCAGCGATCATTGCCGCCAATACCGTGGTTCGTGGCCGCGAGGAGCATGTAGCCTATGCCGTCGCCTGCGTAACGCTGTTCGGCTCTCTTGCGATGCTCACCTACCCTCTGCTCGCCGCGCCACTCGGGCTCGATGCCCGCGGTTACGGCCTGTGGTCCGGCGTCACCATCCATGAGGTCGCACAGGTGGTGGCCGCGTCCTTCCAGGGTGGTGAAGTTTCCGGTCAGTTTGGCACGATTTCGAAGCTCGCCCGGGTGGTGATGTTGGCACCGTTGATCATGACGCTGGCGCTTGCCATGCGTTCCGGCTCAGGTGAAGGCGCCAGGGCGTCGGCGCCGATGCCGTGGTTCGTGTTCGGCTTCATCGGGATGATGCTGCTCAACAGCGCGATCATCATTCCCGCCGACGTGACGGCGAAGATCGTCGTGCTGACAAACTTCCTCCTCGCCATGGCGCTCGCCGCCATGGGTCTTCAGGCCAATATCGGGAAGTTGCGGGCGGAAGGCTGGCGGCCATTGGCGCTCGGCGCCTTCGGCTGGCTGTTCATCGCCACGTTTGGCTTGGTGATGCTGAAGCTCTTTGGCTTCTAGGAAACAAGACGCATCAGGACGCGCGCCGGCCCAGACGGCGCCGCGCGACCGCTAAAGGCGATCAGCAGGGTTTTGGACGTTCCGACTTCGAAGTGTCGGCCTGCACGGCCTCTTCGTGATACCAGCATCCGATATCGACGATTGCAGGCGCGGCCTCGTAAAGGGCCGGCGCCGTCATCCCGTTGTCCAGCCGGCGGCGCGGCCGCAGCGGAAAACTCAAGATCTTGGCTGTTTCACGATGGATGTGGGTGGTCATCCTATCGGCTCCTCACCGTCAAAATGCTTTTTGCGTTACCAGATCAGCGCGAATGCACATTTTTTGTGCTGATTGCACTATTTTACATCATTTACGAAGGAAAACCAGAAACAAATTTCGGCCCGTTTGCCGAATTGCTTCAGCTTTGCCTATTTTCGGAACGTGCTGGCGAAGCTTGAGTTCCGGCACCCGACTGATTAGCCGCAGAAAGGCAAATGAATCTGCAGCGCGCTTGCAATCGAGTGGCTGGTCCGGCTGAAACTTCCGCACCTGATTGAGAGAATTCTCAGGGCGTTTTCGAATCTGGCACGGGATATGCAAGGTACGTGTCATGCCGGGGATGGCGCGCTTGAAAAAGCGTGATGTTGCCCGGGATGCTCAACCATGACACACGGCGTGAGAGACCAAACATGACCAAGTATAAGCTCGAGTACATCTGGCTCGATGGCTACACCCCAGTTCCGAACCTGCGCGGCAAGACCCAGATCAAGGAATTCGACAGCTTCCCGACGCTCGAGCAGCTTCCGCTGTGGGGCTTTGACGGCTCGTCCACGATGCAGGCCGAAGGCCGCTCTTCCGACTGCGTTCTGAAGCCGGTCGCCGTTTATCCTGACCCGGCCCGCACCAACGGCGTTCTCGTCATGTGCGAAGTCATGATGCCGGATGGCGTCACCCCGCATCCGTCGAACGCACGCGCCACCATCCTCGACGACGAAGATGCATGGTTCGGCTTCGAGCAGGAATACTTCTTCTACGAAAACGGCCGCCCGCTCGGCTTCCCGGAAACCGGCTACCCGGCTCCGCAGGGTCCGTACTATACCGGCGTTGGCTACAAGAACGTTGGTTCGGTTGCCCGCGAAATCGTTGAAGAGCATCTCGACCTTTGCCTGGCTGCCGGCATCAACCACGAAGGCATCAATGCCGAAGTCGCCAAGGGCCAGTGGGAATTCCAGATTTTCGGCAAGGGCTCCAAGAAGGCCGCCGACCAGATCTGGATGGCGCGCTACCTGCTTCTCCGCCTCTGCGAAAAGTATGGCATCGACATCGAGTTCCACTGCAAGCCGCTTGGCGACACCGACTGGAACGGTTCGGGCATGCACTGCAACTTCTCCACCAAGTTCATGCGCGAAGTGGGCGGCAAGGAATATTTCGAGGCGCTGATGGCGCAGTTCGAAAAGAACCTGCTGGACCACATCAACGTTTACGGCCCGGACAACCACCTGCGCCTGACCGGCAAACACGAAACGGCACCTTGGGACAAGTTCTCCTACGGTGTTGCTGACCGTGGCGCTTCGATCCGCGTACCGCATTCCTTCGTGAAGAACGGTTACAAGGGTTACCTGGAAGACCGCCGCCCGAACTCGCAGGGCTGCCCTTACCAGATCGCTTCCCAGGTCCTGAAGACCATCTCGGAAGTGCCTACCGAAGGCTACGCTTCGGCTGCTGCCTAAATCTTGATCCTCCCAAGGATTGGAAACGCTGGCCTCGTGCCGGCGTTTTCGTTCGTGGCGCTCAGCCAGCGGCTCTAGCCGCCGGTCACCCGCAACCCGTCCATGAAAAGCTTTTCGAGGAAACGCGCGGCATCTTCGAAACGACCCTCGCCTGACAGATTATGGCCAAGCACCGCGCGCACCTGCACGTCGAAGTCGGCATAATGCTGCGTCGTCGACCAGATCGAGAAGATCAGATGGTAGGGATCGCATTTGGCGATCTTGCCGGCGCGCGCCCAGGTGCGGATCACTTCCGCCTTCTCGTCGACAAGGTCCTTGAGCGGGCCCTTCAACTCATCCTCGATATGCGGCGCGCCCTGCAGGATCTCGTTGGCAAACAGCCGGCTTTCGCGCGGGAAGTCGCGCGCCATCTCCAGCTTGCGGCGAATATAGGAGCGGATCTCGGCTTCCGGGTTTCCCTCAGCGTTGAACGCCCGCAACGGCTCCAGCCAGGTATCGAGAACGCGGTCGATGAGCTGCCGGTGGATCGCCTCCTTGGTGCGGAAATAATAAAGTAGATTGGGCTTCGACATGCCGGCCGCCTCGGCGATCTGGTCGATCGTCGTGCCGCGGAAGCCACTGACTGAAAACACGTCGAGCGCGGCTTCAAGGATTCGTTCCTCCTTCTCCTCCTGAATGCGCGTTCGTCTCTGGGTTTTCGCCGCACGCGGGATGGCCATGCTTTTCTTACGCCCCCTTCCCGCCCGTCACCCCAAGAAGTTCGGCCACCAGATTTTCCTCTGGGATTTTCCCGAAATAGAGCTTGAGTGAAGCCGCGGAAATTGTAATGTTTTACCAATCGGTCAAATTATCGGCGACAAGCATAACAAACGCAACGCCGAAACTTCAGGTGTCCAAACGCGGCACCGAGGCGACCACGGGAACAGCAGCAGACCGCTTTCTTTGGCGGGTATAACAGGTGAGGACAGATCACATGGTGGCAGCACCAGGCGAGAACTTGCGCGTCAATGGCGACCGTCTCTGGGACATGCTGATGGACATGGCCAAGATTGGCCCCGGCGTCGCCGGCGGCAACAATCGCCAGACCCTGACCGACGCCGACAGCGAAGGCCGCAAGCTGTTCCAGACCTGGTGCGAAGCCGAAGGCATGACGATCGGCGTCGACAAGATGGGCACGATGTTCGCCACCCGCGCCGGCACCGACCCGGAAGCGCTTCCCGTCTACATCGGCAGCCATCTTGACACCCAGCCGACCGGCGGCAAGTTCGATGGCGTGCTCGGCGTGCTCGGCGGCTTCGAAGTGGTTCGCAGCATGAACGACCTCGGCATCAAGACCAAGCATCCGATCGTCGTGACAAACTGGACGAACGAGGAAGGCGCGCGATTTGCGCCCGCCATGCTGGCCTCGGGTGTTTTCGCGGGCGTCCATTCCATCGACTACGCCTATGCCCGCAAGGACCCCGAAGGAAAGACGTTCGGCGACGAGTTGCAGCGGATCGGCTGGGTGGGCGACGAGGAGGTTGGCGCCCGCAAGATGCACGCCTATTTCGAATACCATATCGAGCAGGGGCCGATCCTGGAGGCCGAAAACAAGCAGATCGGCGTTGTCACGCACTGCCAGGGCTTGTGGTGGCTCGAATTCACCCTGACCGGCCGCGAGGCCCATACCGGCTCGACGCCGATGAACATGCGCGTCAATGCCGGGCTTGCCATGGCCCGCATTCTGGAAATGGTGCAGGAAGTGGCAATGTCCGAACAGCCGGGTGCGGTTGGTGGCGTGGGGCAGATGTTCTTCACCCCGAACTCCCGCAACGTGCTGCCCGGCAAGGCCGTCTTCACCGTCGATATCCGCACCCCGAGCCAGGAAAAGCTGGACCGCATGCGCGCCGCGATCGAAAAACGAGCGTCAGAGATCTGCGATGGCCTGGGGGTCGGCTGTTCGGTCGAGGCGGTCGGCCATTTCGACCCGGTGACCTTCGACCCGACCTTGGTCGGTCGTGTCCGCGGTGCTGCCGAACGGCTCGGCTACAGCCACATGGACGTGATTTCAGGTGCCGGTCACGACGCCTGCTGGGCCGCCAAGGTGGCACCGGCGACGATGATCATGTGCCCCTGCGTCGGCGGCCTCAGCCACAACGAGGCCGAGGACATTTCCAGGGAATGGGCCTCTGCCGGCTGCGACGTGCTTTTCCATGCGGTTCTGGAGACCGCGGAGATTGTGGAGTAGGCGATGCTGGTCTTGGCCGAGGTCCCCTCATCCGGCCCTTCGGGCCACCTTCTCCCCGCTGGGGAGAAGTGAGGTGCACAGGATCTGTCCGCCCCCTTCAACCTGTCAGCGCCGCCCGATCTTTTGGGCGATGGCGGGTCATGCGCGAGGGAAGTTCTTCTCCCCAACGGGGAGAAGGTGGCCCGAAGGGCCGGATGAGGGGGAAATTGTCATGCGACACGACGATGTCACCAAACGACGTCCTGGCAAGACCTCCCAGGCGAGACGGCTCCGGCGCAACGAGACGGAGGAGGAGTATCGCCTCTGGAGCGAACTGCGCAACCGCCTGCTGAATGGCTACAAGTTTTCAAGACAGGTCCCGCTCGGACCGTACGTCGTCGATTTTCTCTGCCGCGAAGAGCGCCTGGTGGTCGAGATCGACGGTTTCCACCACGCGCAAAGCGCCTCTGACGACATCCGAAGGCGGTGGCTGAACCAGAACGGCTACCGCGTTCTTCGTTTCTGGAACCACGAAATCACCCGGGAGCGTCGTGCCGTACTCGACACCGTTCTTGCTGCGCTGAAGGGCCAACTGAGCAGGAACAGCGACAACCGGCGCTTCTATCCTTCAATTGGAAAGACAGGGGAACAACAATGACCACAGTCATCAAGGGTGGAACCATCGTCACGGCCGACCTGACCTACAAGGCGGATGTGAAGATCGACGGCGGCAAGATCATCGAGATCGGGCCGAACCTGTCCGGCGACACCACCCTGGACGCGGCAGGCTGTTACGTCATGCCGGGCGGCATCGACCCGCATGTGCATCTCGAAATGCCGTTCATGGGCACCTATTCCGCCGATGACTTCGAAAGCGGCACGCGGGCGGCGCTGGCCGGCGGCACGACCATGGTCGTGGATTTTTGTCTGCCGGACCCGGGCCAGTCGCTGCTTGATGCGCTGAAGCGCTGGGACAACAAGGCGACCCGCGCCAACTGTGACTACTCCTTCCACATGTCGGTCACCTGGTGGGGCGAGCAGGTGTTCAACGAGATGAAGGCGGTGGTCGCGCATCACGGCATCAACACCTTCAAGCACTTCATGGCCTACAAGGGCGCGCTGATGGTGAACGACGACGAGATGTTCGCCTCCTTCCAGCGTTGCGCGGAACTCGGCGCCCTGCCGCTCGTCCATGCCGAAAACGGCGATGTCGTTGCCGCCATGCAGCAGAAGCTGATGGACGAAGGCAATGACGGGCCGGAAGGCCACGCCTATTCCCGCCCGCCGTCGGTGGAAGGCGAGGCTACCAACCGCGCCATCATCATTGCCGACATGGCGGGCGTGCCGCTTTATGTCGTCCACACATCCTGTGAGCAGTCGCACGAAGCGATCCGGCGCGCGCGCCAGAACGGCATGCGCGTTTATGGCGAGCCGCTGATCCAGCACCTGACGCTCGATGAAAGCGAATACTTCAACAAGGATTGGGACCACTCCGCCCGCCGCGTGATGTCGCCGCCGTTCCGCAACAAGCAGCACCAGGATTCCCTCTGGGCAGGCCTCGCATCCGGTTCGCTGCAGGTGGTGGCGACCGACCACTGCGCCTTCACGACAGACCAGAAGCGCACTGGGCTTGGTGACTTCCGCAAGATCCCGAACGGCACAGGCGGGTTGGAAGACCGCATGCCGATGCTCTGGACCTATGGGGTGGCGACCGGGCGCATCACCATGAACGAGTTTGTCGCCGTGACCTCCACCAACATCGCCAAGATCCTCAACATCTATCCGCGCAAGGGTGCGATCCTTGTCGGCGCCGATGCTGACCTCGTCGTCTGGGATCCGAAGCGCTCCAAGACGATCAGCGCCAAGAGCCAGCAGTCGTCAATCGACTACAATGTCTTCGAGGGCAAGGAAGTGACCGGCCTGCCGCGCTACACGCTGACGCGCGGCGTGGTGGCGGTCGAGGAAAGCCTGATGAAGACGCAGGAAGGCCACGGCCAGTTCGTCAAGCGCGAGCCCTTCCAGGCGGTCAACAAGGCGCTTTCCACCTGGAAGGAGCTGACGGCGCCGCGCAAAGTGGAGCGGACGGGCATCCCGGCTTCGGGCGTGTGAGCGGTGAAAGAGCCGATGGCGCAGCTATTCGCTCACCAGGCTTTCGAGTTCCGGCAGCAGGACGACGCTTTCCTGCTCGTTGGGATCGGTGCGGGCGATGACTGCGGTACACGGCTCTGTCCCGAGGTTGATCGGCAGATGCGGCATGCCGGCCGGAATATAGAACATGTCGCCGGCCCGCGTGACGACACGGTGCTGCAGCCGGTCGCCATAATAGGTCACCGCCTCGCCGGCCATGATGTAGATCGCCGTTTCGTGCGCGGCATGCATATGAGCCTTCGCCCGGCCGCCCGGTGGGATCGTCACAAGCATCATGGCGATGCCGGTGGCGCCGCTGCTCTGGGCGGAAATGCCCTCGACATAAGAAAAGCCTTGCTTTCCGGCATAGCCGCCGCTCGGCCGGATCAGCTTGCAATCAAGGTCTGGAATGGATGACATTGCACGACCTCCTAGAAAAACAGGACATCAAGTCCGGGGAACATGATCAGGTAAACTGGGTCACTATGACAGAAAATCAGTCATCGGTCGTTTCAGCCAAGAAGCTGGGCCTTACATTTCAAACAAGCGACGGTCCGGTGCATGCGCTGTCGAACGTGGATCTGGAGGTCGGCAAAGGCGACTTCGTGTCCTTCATCGGACCATCCGGATGCGGCAAGACGACCTTTCTTAGGGTCATTGCCGATCTGGAGCAGCCGACATCGGGAAGCATCACCGTCAACGGCATGAGCCCGGAAGAGGCGCGAAAGTCGCGCTCCTACGGTTATGTCTTCCAGGCGCCGGCGCTTTATCCCTGGAGGACGATCGAAAAGAACATCGCCCTGCCGCTGGAAATCATGGGCCATTCCGCTGCCGAGCGGGCAAAACGCATCGATCGAACGCTGGACCTCGTGAATCTTTCGGGCTTCGGCAAGAAATATCCGTGGCAGCTGTCGGGCGGCATGCAGCAGCGTGCCTCGATTGCCCGCGCACTCGCCTTCGATGCCGATCTTCTGTTGATGGACGAACCTTTCGGAGCGCTGGACGAGATTGTTCGCGACCATCTGAACGAGCAACTGCTGAAACTTTGGGCGCGCACGCAGAAGACCATCTGTTTCGTGACCCATTCGATCCCTGAAGCCGTCTATCTCTCCACCAAGATCGTTGTCATGTCACCGCGCCCCGGGCGCGTGATCGACGTGATCGAGTCGACCCTTCCGCGGGAGCGGCCGCTGGAAATTCGCGAGACGCCGGAATTCCTGGAGATCGCTCACCGGGTACGTGAAGGCCTGCGAGCGGGGCACAGCTATGAAGAATAGCAGTCCCGACGGCTTTCGCAGCCACCTCATCCCCGTCTCGGTCATCCTGATCGCCATCGTAGCGATCTGGTACGTGGCCGCCTTCTTCATGAACGCGCCGTTCCAGCGCGACCTCGACCGGCGCGGCAATGTGAGCTCCACGACGATCGAACTGATCGGCAAGACCATGGTGCAGCCGAAGCCGGTCCTGCCGGCGCCGCACCAGGTGGCGGTCAATGTCTTCGAGAACACCGTGATGCGCAGCGTCACCTCGAGCCGCAGCCTGATCTACCATGGCTGGGTGACGCTCTCGTCGACTGTTGTCGGCTTTGCCTTCGGTACGCTGCTCGGCATCCTGATCGCGGTCGGGATCGTGCATGTCAAGGCGCTCAATCGCAGCCTCATGCCCTGGATCATCGCGTCTCAAACGGTGCCGATCCTGGCGATCGCACCGATGGTGGTGGTGGTACTTGGCGCGATCAACATCACCGGCCTTGTGCCGAAGGCTTTGATCTCGACCTACCTGTCCTTCTTCCCGGTCGCGGTCGGCATGGTGAAGGGGCTGCGTTCACCCGAACTGATCCAGCTCGACCTGATGCGCACCTACAACGCCAGCGCCTCGCAGACATTCTGGAAACTGCGCGTTCCAGCCTCCATCCCCTACCTCTTCACCTCGATGAAGATAGCGATTGCCGCAAGCCTTGTCGGCGCCATCGTCGGCGAACTGCCGACCGGTGCTGTGGCCGGCATCGGCTCCAAACTTCTGGCCGGCTCCTATTACAGCCAGACAATCGAGATCTGGGCGGCGCTCATCGTCGGCTCGCTGCTTGCTGCGGCTCTTGTCGCCATCATCGGCCTCATTGGCAGGCTTGTCGATCGCTCGATGGGCGGGAGGCCGGCATGATGCGGTTGAAGCGCAACTGGCAGGCATTCCTAGCCGCCCTCCTGGTGATCCTTTCGCTCGCTTACCTTCCCCTCACCTCGGCGCAAGCGACGGGGCCGCAGGGCAGCGGCATGCTGGTGGTCGCGGTGCTGGCGATCGCCATCATCGCCGTGGTCGCACTTGATGGCGCGGGCCACTATCTGCGCGCCATAGTGCTTTTTGTCGGAGCACACCTGCCGGCCTTCCTGCTGCTTGGCACCGTCACCGGCAATGAAGGGCAGATGTCGACCGCCTTCTTCCTGCTGATCGGTGCGAGCTGGCTGCTGGCCTGGGCCTGTGTCTCCGAACTCTCCTACCTCACGCCCCGCTCCCACGGAGCCCAATGGCTGCTGCGGCTTCTGATCCCCGGCATCTTCGGCGCCTGGATCCTGATCCTCTGGGAAGCGGCGGTGCGCGGTTTCGGCATCCCCTTCGTGCTCCTGCCGCCACCATCGGCGATCGGCGCCCGCATCGCCGCTTCGCTTCCCGTGCTCTGGTCGGATGTGCAGCAGACAATCTTCAAGGCAGTGCTGATCGGCTACATCCTCGGCTGCGCCAGTGGTTTCGTGGTAGCGATCCTTGCCGACCGCGTCGGTTTCCTGCGGCGCGGCTTGCTGCCGATTGGCAACATGATGTCGGCGCTGCCGATCATCGGCGTGGCGCCGATCATGGTCATGTGGTTCGGCTTCGACTGGCAGTCCAAGGCCGCGGTCGTGACGATCATGACCTTCTTCCCGATGCTGGTGAACACGGTGGCCGGGCTTGGCGCGGCCGGGAACATGGAGCGCGACCTGATGCGTTCCTATGCCTCGAGCTACGGCCAGACCCTGNNGAAGCTGCGCCTGCCGGCCGCCATGCCCTTCATCTTCAACGCCTTGAAGATCAACTCGACGCTGGCGCTGATCGGTGCCATCGTGGCGGAATTCTTCGGCACGCCGATNGTCGGCATGGGCTTTCGCATCTCCACCGAGATCGGCCGCATGAACGTCGACATGGTCTGGGCCGAAATCGCGGTCGCCGCGGTCATCGGCTCTGCATTTTACGGCATCGTCGCGCTTGGCGAGCGAGCGACGACATTCTGGCATCCGTCTAACCGCAGGGGTTAGACGAGAATATCCGGCACTGCCCCACGGTGCCGGCAACAAAAGAGGGAACCGCAATGAAAAAGATGATGATGGCATTGATGGCCGGGGCGGTGTCGCTGATGGCCGCGCAGGCGCTGGCGGCCGACAAGGTGACGCTGCAGCTGAAATGGGTCGCCCAGGGCCAGTTCGGCGGTTATTTCGTCGCCAAGGACAAGGGCTTCTATGAAGAAGAAGGCCTGGACGTGACGATCAAGCCGGGCGGGCCGGACATCGCGCCGGAACAGGTGATCGCCGGCGGCGGTGCCGACGTGATCGTCGCCTGGATGGGTGGCGCTCTGGTGGCGCGCGAAAAGGGCGTGCCGCTCGTCAACATCGCCCAGCCCTACCAGAAGTCCGGCCTGCAGCTGATCTGCCCCAAGGACGGCCCGGTAAAAACCGAAGCCGACTTCAAGGGCCGCACGCTCGGCGTCTGGTTCTTCGGCAACGAATATCCGTTCTTCGCCTGGATGACCAAGCTTGGACTGAGCACCGATGGCGGCCCGGACGGCGTGACCGTGCTCAAGCAGAGCTTCGACGTGCAGCCGCTCGTGCAGAAGCAGGCGGATTGCATCTCGGTGATGACCTATAACGAATACTGGCAGGCGATCGACGCCGGCTTCAAGCCGGAAGACCTGACGGTGTTCAACTACACCGAACTAGGCAACGACCTGCTTGAGGACGGCCTTTATGCCAGCGAAGAAAAGCTGAAGGACCCGACGTTCAAGGAAACCATGGTGAAGTTCGTCCGCGCCTCGATGAAGGGCTGGCACTACGCGCTGGAAAATCCGGATGAAGCGGCTGAAATTGTCATGGACAACGGCGGCCAGGACGAAAACCACCAGAAGCGCATGATGGGCGAAGTCGCAAAACTCATCGGTACCGGCAAGCTCGACATGGCGACCTATGATCGCACGGTAAAGGCGCTGATGGACCAGAAGATCATCAGCAAGATGCCGGAAAACGCTTACACAACAGAGATTACCGACGCAGCCTTGAAGTAGTACATCTGCAACGGAACGATCTTGGCGGATGCGGGTTACATCACCCGCGTCCGCTCATTGACGTAAATCATAACCAAAAGTCATGTTTCATATAACAATGTCCGATTGATTTGTGCAGCGCAAACCCGTAAAACGACGGGCATTGAGGAATCTTTCGCAGCCAGTCTTGTAACCCCTTTGGGTGGTTACCACCTCAACTGGAAAAAGCACGCACTGAGGGGGGTGCGGCGAAACGGGTTTTGCCCGAGCGAAAAATTCTCCCCTAACTTCAGGTTGGAATTATTCGCATGTTTCGTACGTTCCCGAAGTCCGCCGGTATCACGGCTTTGGTCGCTTTGCTTGCGACCAGCGCAGCTTATGCGCAAGAGCCTGCGGCACCCGCACAGGCGGAAATCAAGCTACCTTCGATTGTCGTCACCGAAACGGTGAAGAAGCCGCTGGTCGACCGTGTCATCTCCACCGGCACGATCAAGCCGGTTGAAGAGGTTTATGTCCAGCCGCTCGTCGAAGGCCTGTCCATCAAGGGCCTCAATGCCGATGTCGGCGACGAGGTGCAGGCCGACAGCGTGCTCGCCACGCTGAACGACGACGCGCTTCTTCTGCAGAAGAGCCAGCTCGAGGCGAACCGCGCCAAGGCAGAGGCCGGTGTTGCGCAGTACCAGGCGCAGGTCATCGAGGCCGAAGCGAACCTGGCAGACGCGACCCGGCAACGAGACCGCACCAAGCGGCTGAGCACGAGCGGCACCAGCACTGTTTCCCAGCTCGAACAGGCCGAGGCACTGGTCGAGGTCGCCCAGGCGCGGCTCAACGCTGCCAAGCAGGCCGTTGCCGTGGGCCAGTCGGACATCAAGGTCGTGGACGCACAGATCGCCGACATCGACCTGAAGCTCCAGCGCACCGGGGTGAAGACGCCGGTCGCCGGTATCGTGTCGGCGCGCACCGCCAAGATCGGCGCCATCGCCAGCGGCCAGGGCAATCCGCTCTTCACGGTCATCAAGGACGGCGAGATCGAACTCGTCGCCGATCTATCCGAATCCGACATCCGCAAGATCAAGGTCGGACAGAAGGCCATGGTGACCGTTGCCGGTGGTCGCAACAAGATCGAAGGCAAGGTAAGGCTCGTTTCCCCGACCGTCGATCCGACGACGCGCCTCGGTGCGGTTCATGTCGTGATCAGCGACGATGAAACCGGCGCCCGTGCCGGCATGTATGCCAGCGCAGAAATCATCATTGCGGAAGAAGAAGGGCTCGCCCTGCCGCTTTCCGCCGTCACGACTGGCCGCGAAGGTTCCACCGCGCGCAAGGTCGAAGACAATGTCGTCAAGCAGGTGAAGATCGAAACCGGAATCCAGGATGGCGGCTTCATTCAGGTCGTCAGCGGCCTTGAGGCCGGTGACCTGGTCGTGGCCAAGGCAGGTGCCTTCGTCCGTGACGGTGACAAGATCGCGCCAGTTCCGGCTGAGCCGGCTGCTGTTGGGAACTGAGGTCCTCCATCATGAACTTCTCCGCCTGGTCGATCCGTAACCCCATTGCGCCGCTGCTCGGCTTTGCCTTGCTGCTTGTCGTCGGCATGCAATCCTTCTTCGGGCTGCCGATCACCCGCTTCCCGAACATCGACGTTCCGGTCGTGTCGATCACCGTCGTGCAGAGCGGCGCCGCACCCGCCGAGCTCGAAATGCAGGTGACGAAGGAGATCGAAGACGCGGTCGCCTCTATCAGCGGCATTGATGAAATCCAGTCGACCGTGACCGACGGGCAGTCGCAAACGGTTGTCGTCTTCCGTATCGAAAAGCCGACGGAAGAGGCTGTCCAGGACACCAAGGACGCGATCGACAAGATCCGCAGCGACCTGCCGGCCGGCATCGAAGAGCCGGTCGTCACCAAGGTCGATGTCGAAGGGCAGGCGATCCAGACCTTCGCCGTCACCTCGCCCAACATGACGCTCGAAGAGCTGTCCTGGTTCGTGGACGACACGATCAAGCGCAGCCTGCAGGGCCAGCCGGGCGTCGGCAAGATTGACCGCTACGGCGGCGCCGACCGCGAAGTGCGCGTGTCGCTCAACCCCGCCAAGCTGGATGCCTATGGCATCACGGCGGCGGACGTGAGCAACCAGTTGCGCGGCACCAATGTCGATCTCGGCTCCGGCCGCGGCCAGGTGGCCGGCAACGAGCAGACGATCCGCACGCTCGGCGACGCCCGCAGCGTGCCGCAGCTTGCCAACACGACGATCACGCTGCCGAATGGCCAGTTCGTGAAGCTGTCCGAGCTTGGCGCGATCACCGACACCTATGAGGAGCCGAAGTCGTTCTCGCGCTTCAACGGCAGTCCGTCGGTCACCTTTGCCGTGTTCCGCGCCAAGGGCGCCAGTGAAGTCTCTGTGTCAGAGACCGTGGCGGAAAGCCTGGACGAGGTGCGCAAGGCGCATCCGGATGTCTCGATCGAGATGGTCGATGACTCGGTCTACTTCACCTATGGCAACTACGAGGCCGCACTCCACACCCTGATGGAAGGCGCACTGCTTGCCGTTATCGTCGTGTTCCTGTTCCTGCGGAACTGGCGCGCCACGCTGATTGCCGCCGTTGCCTTGCCGCTCTCGGCGATCCCGACCTTCTGGATCATGGACGTCATGGGGTTCTCGCTGAACCTCGTGAGCTTCCTGGCGCTGACGCTCGCGACCGGTATCCTGGTCGATGACGCGATCGTCGAAATCGAGAACATCGCCCGCCACATCAAGATGGGCAAGACGCCCTACAAGGCGGCGCTCGAGGCAGCCGACGAGATCGGCCTCGCCGTTATCGCGACGAGCTTCACGATTATCGCGGTCTTCGTGCCGGTCTCCTTCATGCCGGGCATCCCGGGCCAGTACTTCATCCAGTTCGGCCTGACGGTCGCCTTCTCCGTCTTCTTCTCGCTGATGGTGGCGCGTCTCATCACCCCGCTGATGGCCGCCTACCTGATGAGCCCTGAAGACGGGATGCACGAGCACCACGACAAGGACGGCTGGATCATGCGCGGCTATACGCGCCTCGTCACCGGCACGACCCGCAAGTGGTACTGGCGCTACACGACGCTGATGGCGGCAATTGCCTTCCTCATCGGCTCAATGATGCTTCTTGCACAGGTTCCGGGCAGCTTCCTGCCGCCGGACGATAGCTCGCGCGTCGTGCTTTCGGTGGAATTGCCGCCGAACGCCACCCTGGACGAGACGGCCGCCTCGACCGATACGATCTACGATGCCGTGCGCGATATCGACGGCGTCCAGAGCGTCTTCGTGCTGGGTGGTGCCTCCCCGAAGGGCGACCTCGAGCTTCGCCGCGCCACGGTGCGCGTGATCTTGAAGAATATCGACCATTCGTTGCTCAAGACCATCGTCAACAAGGGCCTCGGAGGCCTCCCGGTGGTGGGCGACCTGATCCCGAAGATCAAGGATAAAGGCCGCACCCGTCCGCAATGGGATGTCGAGAAGGAAATCTTCGCGGCCGTCAGCTCCATCCCCGATGTTCGCATCTCCAAGGTCAATGACCGGGCCGAGCGTGAACTGTCGTTCAACTTCCTGTCCACCAACGAGGAGGACCTGAACGAGGCGGTCAGCATCCTGGAATCGAAGCTGCGCGCCTCGCCGATCCTGGCGAACGTGTCTTCGGAAGGCGCCCTGCCCCGTCCGGAACTGCAGATCCGTCCGCGGATGGACCAGGCATCGCGCCTCGGCATCACGCCGCAGCAGATCTCGCAGACGGTGCGCGTCGCCACGATCGGTGACGTGGATGCACAGCTTGCCAAGATCTCGCTCGACGACCGCCAGATCCCGATCCGGGTGCAGGCATCGCTCGACGTGCGTCGCGATCTCGCAGCGATCCGCTCACTGAAGATCAAGACGGCCACCGGTGCGACGGTGCCGCTCTACAGCGTCGCCGACATCGACTATGCGGAAGGTCCAAGCTCGATCAAGCGCAACGACCGCAACCGCGTCGTGTCCATCGGCTCCGACGTGCCCTTCGGCACCGCGCTCGATACGGCAACGGACGAGTTCAAGCGCATCGTGGACTCCACCGAGTTCCCGAAGACCGTGCGTCTCGCCGAAAGCGGTGACGCAAAGGTCCAGGCCGAAATGACGCAGAGCTTCGGCAACGCCATGCTGCTCGGCCTGATGCTCGTGCTCGTGGTGCTGATCCTGCTCTTCAAGGATGTGATCCAGCCCTTCACCATCCTGTTCTCGCTGCCGCTCGCAATCGGCGGCGTGGCCGTGGCGCTGATCATCACCCAGAACTCGCTCTCCATGCCTGTTCTGATCGGCATCCTGATGCTGATGGGCATCGTGACGAAGAACGCCATCCTGCTTGTCGATTTTGCGATCGAGATGAAGCAGCACGGGCTGGAGCGCGTGCACGCCATGGTGGAAGCTGGGCGCAAGCGTGCCCGCCCGATCATCATGACCTCGATCGCAATGTCGGCCGGCATGCTGCCGTCCGCGCTTGGCGTCGGCGAAGGTGGCTCGTTCCGTGCCCCGATGGCAATTGCCGTGATCGGCGGCATCATCGTCTCGACCGTGCTGTCGCTGGTCGTGGTTCCATCCTTCTTCCTCATCATGGACGACCTGTCGCGCCTGCTCGGCCGCATCTTCGGCCGCCTCGTTGGCAAGAAGGAAGAGGAAGACCTGGGCCTGACGACGGAAGAACTCAGCAAGGAAGCTCGCAAGAACGCCCAGGCGATCCAGACCCTCGAGGAGCGCCTGGCGCATATCGAGCGCCAGACCAGCGCCAACGACGACCGGTCGCCGGGCACGCATGCCAGCAGCAAGGTGCTTCGCCTGCCGCCGATGGCTGCCGAATAACCGCTGCTTTCAAGTTAAGACATCAAGCGCCGGGCCCTCAGGGTCCGGCGTTTTTCGTTGCCAAACGGGATTTTCGAGCCGGCTCTGCTGCAGTTTGATCAATGTCAAAACGCAATGTTCCCGAGACGCTATCGTGCGCGGCGATCAAGCAGCTCAATCGGACATCGGGGACGATGAATACCAATCTAAAGCTCAGCAGTCGTGACCACGCAATGCTCATGAAGACACCGTTCATGTCGAACCTGAGCAGCGCATCGGCTGCGCGTGTGATGGCGGCGATGACGGTCACCAGCCTGCCGGCCCGCCACCTGATCTTTCGCGACGGCGAGACGGCAAGCTCCTTCTTCTGCGTCCTGAGCGGCTATGTGCGCCTCTACCGCCTGAACCGTGAAGGCCGCGAAGCGGATCTCAGGATCTGCGGTCCGGGCGATACCTTCGCCGAATGCCTGCTGTTTGGCGACAGAAGGTACCGCTATCACGCGCAGACGGCAGAATCCGCAACGGTAGCCGCTTTTGACCTCAAGGCTGTCCGCACACTTGCCGAGCAGGAACGGGATGTGGCGGCCGCCCTCCTAACGATGCTCTCCCAACACCTGCTGACGACGCTGGACTGCGTTGCCAATGACCGGCTGCATACGGCGCCGCAGCGGGTCGCGAACTATATCCTTGCCCATTGTCCCGTAGATGGCGGCCCGGCGGCCGTGCGCCTGCCCTTCCAGAAGAGCCTCCTCGCGGGCCAGCTAGGCCTGGCGCCGGAAGCCCTCTCACGTGCCTTCTCCAAGCTGCGCGAGATCGGTGTCACGGTTCGTGGACGCATCATCCAGGTGGGCGACGTGCAGGCGCTGCGGGACGTCCTACGGACTTGATGGAGGCACGGTACCGCCCTCAGAGCACTGTATCCTCAAAACCGATCGCGGGGCTGCGCTTCTGCCACTCGAAAGGCGTGATCAGCATCTTCTTGCCAATGTCGCCGCTCCAGGTGGCACGAAGCCCCTTCTTTGCGAGCGTCTCGATGATCTGCTCGGCGATCACCGGCGTGTTTTCCATCCGGTTCTGGAACGCGCCGAAGGTGAGGTAAAGGGATTCGCCCGCCAGGGCCGCGGTGATGTCCTCGTCGCCGTAGAAAACGAACCCCTCTGACCCGACACCCACTTCCTTGCGCATCTGATATTCGGCGGCGACCTCGGCAAAGGCATCCGCCTGGGTAACACCGGCATCATGAAGCGCGATCACGCCGTTCGCCCGCAGCACGACAAAGGCTGAATCCAGCCGATCCCAATCTGTCCTCGGCGGCCAATCCGCCTCCTCTCGAAGCTTCTGGGCAAACTGCCGCTCGATCTCTTCCGCCAGCCATTGGCGGTCCGCCTGGCTTAACAGGCTGGGCTGCGGGTAACCTTCGAGCACGATGTCGAGGATCGCGTCCTGCGCCTCAAAGCCGCTCCAGACGAGCCGCCGGATCTCGGCCGCCGCATCCGCCTGGTCGACGGCAACGGTCGCGACCTCATCGGCGGTCTCTTCGTCTGGCCTGGGTGGAAACCACCGCGCCAGGAGGAGTTTGATAAGTTCTAGCATCCGGCCACGGCTTCAAAGCCCGCCCTGCTGCTTCAGGAAGCGCACGACGTGGTCGACGCCCTCCCCGCGCTTGAGGTCGGTAAACACATGCGGCTTCATCTCGCGCATCCGCGCCGCGTCACGATCCATGACATCGATATCGACGCCCACATAAGGCGCGAGATCCTTCTTGTTGATGACCAGAAGGTCGGAGCGGGTGATGCCTGGCCCACCCTTGCGAGGAATTTCCTCACCCTGGCAGGTGGAGATGACATAGATGGTAATGTCGGCAAGGTCGGGCGAGAAGGTCGCGGCGAGATTATCGCCACCTGACTCGATAAAGATCACGTCGAGATCCGGGATGCGTTCATTGAGCCCGGCAATGGCCTGCAGGTTGATCGTTGCATCCTCGCGGATCGCCGTATGCGGGCAACCGCCGGTTTCCACGCCGACGATGCGGTCGGAGGAAAGAGCCTGCATGCGCACCAGCGCCTCGGCATCTTCGCGGGTGTAGATGTCGTTGGTGACGACGGCCACCGAGTAGTCCTCGCGCATGGCCTTGCAGAGCTTCTCCGTCAACGCCGTCTTGCCGGAGCCGACCGGGCCGCCGATGCCAACCCGCAGAGGACCATTTGCCGATTTCATGTGCCGTCCTTTCGATCCATCCGAATTCTAGCCCGCACCTCAACTCCGGAACAGGCGCGAATGCTGTGTCTCATGCCGAAGTGAAGCGATCTCCGCCTGCACCGTTGCCGTGCCGAGATCATCAAGCGTCAGGGCCGCTGCCCGGCTCGTCAGCGCTTCAATCGGCGCCTCAAGCTTGGCGAGGATGCCGACGCCTTCCGTTTGACCGCAACAGCCGAGCCTGATGCCGGCCGACACGGCCTGCGAGACCACCGCATGCAGGTAGGCCGCAAGCGCCTGCTCTACCGGGACGCCATGGGCGGCCGCGACAGCCCCGACCGCAACCGGATAAGGAACGTCCTTTGGCACGCGATGCAGAACCTCGTCCGGCCATGCGGCTGCGGCCGCGATGAAGGCCTTGCCGAGCGACAGCGTCTCCGCGAAACGTTCAGCCGACCCGGCAAGCGCCAAACCCAGCTCGGATAGCTCCTGCAACCGGGCCCGATCGTCCGCGCCGCGCCATGCCTCAATGAGCAGTACCGCGTCTGTCCACAGAGCTCCGTGATACATCACCGTTTGCAGCCAAGCGCCGAGGTCTTCACCGCTCTTCACCAGCCCATCGGCAACGGCCCGCTCCAACCCGCCGGACCAGGCAAAGCCGCCGACCGGGAAGGCCGGCGATAGCCAGGCCATCAGTCGCAACAGGGCCCGCGTCTGGGAATTCTCGCTCACAACCGGTCAGTGTCCGTGGTGATCGTGAGAATGATTGCGGCCATGCGAAAGATATGCGCCACGCACCGGCTGGAAACCTTCCTCAACCTCGCTGACGGTGGCACCAAGCCCTTGCAGCATCGCGCGGATCACATGGTCGCGCAGGATCAGGATGCGACCTTCCTCGATCTGCGCCGAAAGGTGCCGGTTGCCGAGATGCCAGGCGAGTTCGATGAGATGCAGCGTGTCGCGCCCCTTCACCTCGAACAGCTTTTCTGGCGCCGCCCTTACCTCGATCGTATCGCCATTCTCCAGTACCAGCCGGTCGCCATGGTGGAACAGCACCGCCTCCTTGAGGTCCAGCATCACCATGTCGCCATTCGACAGGTGGAGCAGCTTGCGGCGCAGGTGGCGAAGATCGTGCGGCAGCGTCACGACATCGATCGGCGGATCGCTGACTTCACCGGCCGGGCGGTAGGAATGGATATATTGCATGCAGGTGTCCTTAAAACAGGAAGTAGCGCTGCGCCATGGGCAGCACGGTGGCCGGCTGGCAGGTCAACAGTTCGCCATCGGCGCGCACTTCATAGGTTTCCGGATCGACTTCCACATGTGGGGTGGCCGAATTATGGATCATCGATGCCTTGCCGATACCGCCGCGCACATTCTTCACAGCGACCAGTTTCTTGGCAACGCCAAGCCGCTGCGCAAGCCCGCCATCCAGCGAAGCCTGCGAAACGAAGGTAACGGAGGAGTTGGTGCGCAGCTTGCCGTAAGCAGCAAACATCGGCCGGTAATGCATCGGCTGCGGCGTCGGGATCGACGCGTTCGGATCGCCCATCGGCGCCGCGGCAATCGACCCGCCCAGCAGCACCATTTCCGGCTTCACCCCGAAGAAGGCCGGGCTCCAGAGCACGAGGTCGGCGCGCTTGCCGACTTCGACGGAGCCGATCTCGTGGCTGACACCATGGGCGATGGCCGGGTTGATCGTGTATTTGGCGATGTAGCGCTTGACGCGGAAATTATCGTTGTCGCCGGTCTCTTCCTTCAGTTGGCCGCGCTGGCGCTTCATCTTGTCAGCGGTTTGCCAGGTGCGGATCGCGACCTCGCCGACGCGGCCCATGGCCTGGCTGTCCGAGGAGATGATGGAAAAGGCGCCGATGTCGTGCAGGATGTCTTCGGCCGCGATCGTCTCCTTGCGGATGCGGCTTTCGGCAAAAGCGATGTCTTCCGGGATCGATGGTGAAAGGTGATGGCAGACCATCAGCATGTCGAGGTGTTCGGCGAGCGTATTGACCGTATAGGGCCGGGTCGGATTGGTCGATGACGGGATGACGTTGGGGTTGCCGCACACCTTGATGATGTCGGGTGCATGCCCGCCGCCCGCGCCCTCGGTGTGGAAGGCATGGATGGTGCGGCCCTTGATGGCGGAGATCGTGTCCTCCACGAAGCCGCTTTCGTTCAGCGTGTCGGTGTGGATCATCACCTGCACGTCGTATTGGTCGGCGACGGTGAGGCAGTTGTCGATCGCCGCCGGCGTCGTGCCCCAATCCTCGTGCAGCTTCAGTGACGATGCCCCCGCAAGGATCATTTCCTCCAGCGGGGCCGGCAGCGAGGCATTGCCCTTGCCGGCAAGGGCGAGGTTCATCGGGAAGGCATCAAAGCTCTCGATCATCCGCTCGATGTGCCAGGCGCCGGTGCAGGTGGTGGCAAGCGTGCCGTGCGCCGGGCCGGTGCCGCCGCCGAGCATGCAGGTGACGCCGCTCATCAGCGCTTCCTCGATCTGCTGCGGGCAGATGTAGTGAATATGCGCGTCCATGCCGCCGGCCGTCAGGATCTTGCCCTCGCCGGCAATCGCTTCCGTGGATGGGCCGACGATGATTGTCACGCCCGGCTGGGTATCCGGATTGCCGGCCTTGCCGATGGCATGGATGCGGCCATCCTTGAGGCCCACATCGGCCTTGTAGATGCCGCTATGGTCAACGATCAGCGCATTCGTGATGACGGTATCCACTGCCCCCTCGGCCCGTGTTGCCTGGCTCTGGCCCATGCCATCGCGGATCACCTTGCCGCCGCCGAACTTCACCTCNTCGCCATAGGTGGTNAAGTCCTTCTCCACCTCGATGAAAAGTTCNGTATCAGCGAGACGCACCTTGTCTCCGGTNGTGGGGCCGAACATGGAGGCATAAGCCGCGCGGGACATCTTGTGGGGCATGGGCGGTCTACCTTGTCAAAGCGGGTCGGGTCATCGTCTGCAACGACCGGTCTAGAGATTGTCGGCGAGAGCCTTGAGTTGGTCGGTGCGCTTGCGCGTCAGCTCAGCCTGGCATTCGGCATTGAGTTGCGGCTCCATGGTGCCGCCATGCGCTTGATAAGCGAAGGCCTCACACCAGGAATCCCGATAGGCCACCCAGGCACGCTGCGCCTTTACCAGCGCCGTGTCGAAACCCGCCTGCCCTTCCCCGGCATCGGCATCACGCGCCTTGGTCAATTTGCGCAGCGCCTGGTATGCGGCGTTCAGGGCTTTGTCGGCTTCGGCGAGGTCTTCACCGGCACACATGGTCATCTCGATCTGCGTCTGCGGGTCCCCGCAGTTCATCTGCGGCTGCTGCGCCACGGCCGGCACGCACGAGAAGCCGGCAAGCGCGCCGAGCAGGAAAAGGACCCGTTTCACAAGGCACCCATGATCTTCTGCTGGAAGCCGTAAACGGCACGACGACCCGACAGCGGGATGAGCGTTACCTGCCGCGTCTGGCCGGGCTCGAACCGCACCGCGGTGCCTGCGGGGATATCAAGCCGCATGCCGCGCGCTTTCTCGCGATCGAAGGCCAAGCCGTTGTTGGTCTCATAGAAATGGTAGTGGCTGCCGACCTGGACCGGGCGATCGCCGGTATTCGACACCTCGATCGTGACGGTCGGCGCACCGGCATTCAGTTCGATTTCGCCTGTTGCAGCAATGACTTCACCAGGGATCATGAATCAATCTCCCAACGCGTTAACGGATCGGTTCATGGACGGTGACAAGCTTGGTGCCGTCGGGAAACGTCGCCTCGACCTGCACGTCGTGGATCATCTCGGGGATGCCTTCCATCACCTGGTCGCGGGTGATGACATGCGCACCGGCCTCCATCAGATCGGCAACCGAACGGCCGTCACGCGCGCCTTCGACGACGAAGTCGGTGATCAGGGCGATCGCTTCCGGGTAGTTCAACTTCACGCCGCGCTCCAGCCGGCGACGGGCAACCATGGCTGCCATGGAAATCAGCAGCTTGTCTTTTTCTCGTGGCGTCAGGTTCATTGGGATACCGCTTCGGGATGCAGGTTCGGCAAGGTCAGATGTTCCAGACTTTCGGCACTGGAGCGCCGTTACGCAATACGGAAATTACCGGTGTCAGGATTTTCCTCAGGGCATATCCATCGGCGGCAACAAGGCGCGCGATGATCTTGCCATTCCAGGTGCTTGCGCCACCGGCCGTACCTTCGAGGCACGCACGCAGCTTCGGAAGAAGCGCCTCGGCCAGCGGCCCGGCGTAGAACAGTGTCGCGAAGGCGACCTGGCCGGAGAGCACCGCCGTCGCCTGGGTCCGGCGCTCGATCTCGCCGTCGAGCTTCATGTCTTCGGCATGGAGAAGTTGGCCACCGCGGCGGATGCGCCAGCGGTCGTGGAACGTGCCGTTGGCAACGGCCTCGCCCATTGCCTTGCGGCCAAGCAGAACGGCCTCGACGGCCAGAAATTCGGAAGTATCGGAAAGCTCGACATCAAGCCGCCGCGTCAGCGACGCCTGGTCGAAGAGGATGGTTTCCTGTGGCAGCCAATGCACCGATGCGCTGGGCCCGACGGAAATCCGGGTGGAAACCGAAGCGGTATCGGCGGATGCCTTGTAGAGCTTTTCGTTCGCCTGCGTCGTCACCGAGAGCCGGGTAGAAGCCGCGGCGGCGACGGACCATTCGATCACGTCGCCGCCCGTCAGTCCCCCTGACGTATTGATGAGGATCGCCTCCATTTCAGGCGAAAACGTTTCCGGAAGGCGAATTTTTGCGCAGCCTTCCTGGAAAAATTCCGCGAGCCGCGTGCGCCCGCCGAAAGCCTTGGTTACAAGGCGCCCTTTGCCCCTTGCCCGCTGCGGCGCATATCGATCGGCTGGTTGCTGCTGCACGATGTTCCCTGAAGCTCCGCCTGCATCTGGCAATCCGATGCAACGGCTGTGCCAGACTTGGGCGTTGCGCCGCCCTTCGCGGGAGAAGCAGTGGCAATCACATCCGTGCTGTCGGCCTTGCCGAAGAACTCCCACATCCGCGAGGCAGGATCAATGTTCGTTTCGAACGAAGGCTTGCTCGGGGCAACCGCTGCAACCTTGGTGACGCTCGCCGCGCTATCCTTTGCGGCTGCAAGCACCGCTTCCGTCGCCGGAGCAGGCTTTGGCCACTCGTGGCCGCCGTTTTCGAAGGTATAGGCCGCGATGCGCGCGCCGTTCTTGCAGGTGCCGTAAAGGCTGAAGATCACGCCGTCGGCCCTCTTGGAGTCGCCGTTGCCGGTGCAGCCATCAAGCTCCGTCCAGCGCTGCACGGCGGTCTTGAAGCTGTACTGCCAATAAGCCTTGCCGCCACCGCCATAGGGGTTCGCGTGGTCCTTCACACCCGCAAAGGCGATGATGGAGATCGGCTTGGCCGGGCTGCAGTTGGCCTTGTCCGGCCCCCACTTGCCATCGCTCTGCACCGGGCGGCCAGCGCGCAGCGAATGAACGAAGCCAGCGGCCGAAAACACGTCCTGGCCGGAGCAGAGGAAGGCGGACAACATGCGTCCGCCACCGGAATAACCGGAGGCATAGATCCTGGATGGATCCACGCAGAACTCTTCCTTCACCGTATCGATCGCGGCGTGGATATAGCTGATCTCGTCACGGCCACCTTCCTGGGTCGTCACGTAAGGGACGTTCCAGGCATAGGTTCCGGAGGCGTTGCCCGGCAGGCTGCCCTGCAAGGCGACGGCAATGAAGCCATTTTTCTCCGCAACCTTGTCCCAGGAGCTTCTGTTCAGCTGGGATTCAGGATTGCTGTGGCTACCATGGAGATCGAAGACAACAGGGACCTTGTTCTTGCCGGTGTAACCAGAAGGAATGAAATAGACAGCACGGCGCGGCGCGCCATCATCCGTCTCGATCGTCATTACGTGACGGCCTGGTTGAAGAGGTTGGCCGCAACCTGCAAAAGCGCCGCCGGTCATGGCGCCAAAAAAAACAGCTCCAACGGCAAAACTGCGTGCGAGAGCTGAACGTGAGAAGGTACCGGCAACGCAAGCAAAAGCCATCAACGCCTCATGGTGGGTGCTGTGTGTTCGTTATATGCGGGGTACATGCCCTGACTGGATCAGTGTGCCCAACCCGTCCGATGCAGTGTATCTAACACAGCTAAAAAGCCTTTAACAGGAACGATTTGTTGCACCCTGTCCCAAACATTCACCAGTAAATACTGGCGATATACACGCCCGGTTTGCCGCGTTTCTGCCGCATCTGCCATCGTCCTTAGGTATAACGGCACAGTCTTGCCATCTTCGTTGACACATTCCTAACAGCAGGCGCTTCACGCAGATGATCTCGGCCGGAAATGACGACCGCTTCTGCTCCTGGAACAAAATCGCGATAAACGGATTGCCCCCGGGACCCCCATCCCAGGAGCAGCCGCGTGATCAACGACCTCTGGTACAAGAACGCCGTCATTTATTGCCTGTCCGTCGAGACCTTCATGGATGCCAATGGCGACGGTGTCGGGGACTTCCAGGGGCTGCAACGACGTCTCGATTACCTTGCGGGTCTCGGCGTCACGGCGATCTGGCTGATGCCCTTCCAGGTCTCCCCGCAGAAGGACGACGGCTATGACGTGTCCGACTACTACAATGTCGATCCGCGCTACGGCACGCTGGGCGACTTCGTGGAGTTCACCCATGGCGCCAAGCAGCGCGGCATCCGCGTGCTGATCGACCTCGTCGTCAACCACACCTCCGACCAGCACCCCTGGTTCCAAGAGGCGCGCAGCGACCCGAACTCGTTCTATCGCGACTGGTATGTCTGGTCGGACAAGAAGCCGGCCAACGCCGACGAAGGCATGGTCTTTCCCGGGGTGCAGAAAACCACCTGGACCTATGACGAGAAGGCCAGGCAGTATTACTTCCACCGCTTTTTCAAGTTCCAGCCGGACCTCAACACCGCCAACCCGCATGTGCAGGCGGAGATCTTGAAGATCATGGGCTTCTGGATCCAGCTCGGCGTGTCCGGCTTCCGGATGGATGCCGTTCCCTTCGTAATCGACGAGAAAGGCGCCGAGGTCACCAAATCCAAGCCTCAATACGACATGCTGCGGACCTTCCGCGAGTTCCTGCAATGGCGCCAGGGTGACTCCGTCATTCTCGCGGAAGCCAATGTGGTGCCGAAGGAAACGCTGAAATATTTCGGCGATGATGGCGACCGCATGCAGATGATGTTCAACTTCCACGTCAACCAGGCGATGTTCTACGCGCTGGCGGCTGCCGATGCCGAGCCACTTGCCAAGGCGATCAACGAGACGCGCGACCGGCCGGCAACCGGCCAGTGGGGCCTATTCCTGCGCAACCACGACGAACTCGACCTTGGGCGCCTGACGGAAAAGCAGCGCCAGAAGGTGTTCCAGGAGTTCGGGCCGGACAAGGACATGCAGCTTTACGACCGCGGCATCCGCCGGCGCCTGGCGCCGATGCTGCAGAATGACCGGCGGCGGCTGGAACTCGCCTACAGCCTGATGTTCTCGCTGCCGGGAACCCCCGTGATCCGCTACGGCGACGAGATCGGCATGGGTGACGACCTGTCGCTACCCGAGCGCAACTGCGCCCGCACACCGATGCAATGGTCGGACGAACCGCATGGGGGTTTCACGAAGAGCAACAAGCCGGTGCTGCCGGTGATCAGCGGCGGCCCGTTCGGCTTTGAGCACCTGAACGTTGCTCACCAGCGCCGCGATCCAAACTCGCTGCTCAACTGGACGGAGCGGCTGATCCGCATGCGCAAGGAAGCGCCCGAGATCGGCGTCGGCTCCTGCACGCCGATCGAGACGAGCGACAAGGGCGTTCTGGCCCTGCGTTACGACTGGCGCGGCAATTCTGTGCTGCTGATCCATAACCTCAAGTCGGTGCCGATCGAATTGACCTTCGACGTCGGGCTGGAGGAGCACGGGAACAAATTGATCGACATCGCCGACCACGCCAACACCGAGGCGGACGAGAACGGCAAGCACAAGCTCCTGCTCGACGCATATGGCTATCGCTGGTTCCGCGTCGGCGGGCTCGACTACCTTCTGCGGCGAACTGAGGTTTAAGGGAAGAGCGTCAAGGATGACCAGTGCCCATGTCTACAGGCACTGGCTCCAATCAGTCCGCGTCAGTGGGTGACGCCGGAGGCAAAATATGCAGCGAGCGCCGGATCTTCTTCCAGATGGATCCGCCACTGGTCAGCGTCGATCTGGCCCGACCGGTAGCACTGGATAAGAAGCTCCTGCTCCCGGGTCAGCAGCGGCGGGTGCGCCTCATTGGCGACGACCTTTTCAGGGTCTGCAAGGCCGACCTCGACCAGGAAGCTGGTGATGGTGCCTTTGATATCCGATACGTGCAATGACATGGGGCTGTTCTCCTGTTGTGCAGAAACCAACCCGTTCTCCCCGCGAATGTTCCGACGGCGTGCTCCGCCCAGTCCTCACCGTCATGCCTGAACGCGAAAAAGCCCGGCAGAACCGGGCTTCTCCAAAAGATCGAGAGATCTGGCCAGATGGCCGAAATCACATCTCGGTGTAGGTGTACTTGCCGTCGGCGCCCTTGCCCCACTTGTACATGACGTAGTCCGGACGGGTGATGTCGCCCTTTTCGTCGAAGCCGAGTTCGCCGATCGCGGTCTTCCACGGACCGGCAGACTTGATGGTTTCGGCAACCTTTTCGCTTTCGGTCGTGCCGGCCTTCTCCGCAGCCTGTGCGATAACCTGGAGGGCAGCGTAGGCGTAGAGCGTGTAGGCTTCCGGCTCGAAGCCAGACTTGCGGAACTTCTCGACGAGTTCGGTCGCAGCCGGGTTCTTGCGCGGATCCGGAGCAAACGTCATCAGCGTGCCGTCAACAGCGTCGCCGGCGATCGAAGCAAGTTCGTTCGAAACGATACCGTCACCCGACATCATCGGAGCCTGGATGCCCTGGTCCTTCATCTGGCGCATGATCAGGCCAGCCTCGGTATGCAGACCACCCCAGTACACCAGCGTGACGCCAGCCTGCTTCATCTTAGCGATGAGAGCCGAATAGTCCTTGTCGCCCGGCGTTACGCCTTCGTAGATGACTTCCTTCAGGCCAGCTTCGTTCATCGCCTTCTTGGTTTCGTCGGCAAGACCCTGGCCGTAAGGCGTCTTGTCGTGAACGATGGCGATCTTGCCGTCCTTGAAGTTGTCGACGATGTACTTGCCGGCAACGCCGCCCTGCTGGTCGTCACGGCCGCAGGTACGGAACGTGTTCCACAGGCCGCGCTCGGTGAAGACCGGGTTGGTCGAGGCCGGGCTCACCTGGAGGATGCCGTTTTCAGCGTAGACTTCCGAAGCCGGGATCGAAACGCCGGAGTTGAAGTGGCCGATTACGTACTTCACCCCGTCGGACGCGAACTTGTTGGCAACCGAAACGCCCTGCTTGGCGTCGGATACGTCGTCGCCGAGAACGATCTTGATCATCTCGCCGTTGATGCCGCCGGCAGCGTTGATGTCTGCAGCAGCCTGTTCAGCACCCTTCTGGAGCTGTGCGCCGAAGGCCGCGTTCGGGCCCGTGACCGGACCGCCAACGCCAACGAGAATATCAGCCCATGCGCTGCCGCTGAAAGCGACCATGGCGGTCAGCGCAACAGCCGAAAGAAGAGACTTCTTCATTGATTTACTCCCAGTTTTTTTAAGCGGGTCGAGTTAGTTAGCCAGGACGATACCCACCATGATCGTCCCGGTAATTGTTCCCTCAGGTTCCAGTTCTTGGATTGACCTGGAGCAATCTGAGGGCAGAAAACTCAAGCTGTCAATGCTTCTTCTTCCACCCGAAAGCGGAAGTCGGCTCGTACAGCCAATAGTAGTTCTGCACCATCTGGCGCGTCCTGCGGATGCGGAAGCCGGCGATCGAAAACACCAGCAACACCACCACGTCGAGGAGGTAATAGGTGGCGTTGATGAACGGCCCCTCGAACAGCGCGAAATGCATGAAACGCATCACGACGGCGAGGAGCAGCGTGTAGACGACGACCGTGCCAAGCCCGCTCCAGCCCTCGGCCACAGCCTTGCCGGTGCGCCATGCGGTCCAGAAGCCGAGGAGCAGCACCAGGAAGCGGAGCACGAAGTGCACGCCATCGGCTTCTTCAAAGAAAAGTCCCTGCATGTCGAACTCCTAATGCCTTCCGCCTTCGAGATAAGCCGCACGCACTTCCGGATTGGCGAGAAGCTCCTTGCCCGACCCAGACATGGTGACCTTGCCGTTGACCATGACGTAAGCCCGGTCGGAAAGCTTGAGCGCGGCAAAGGCGTTCTGCTCGACGAGGAACACCGTGAGCCCCTCTTCCGTGTTCAGTTTCTTGATCGCCTCGAAGATGCCCTTGACGATCAGCGGTGCGAGACCGAGCGAGGGCTCGTCCAGCAGGAGAAGCTTCGGACGCGCCATCAGTGCTCGGCCGATCGACAGCATCTGCTGCTCGCCACCTGACAGGGTACCGCCACGCTGGCTCTGACGCTCCTTGAGCCTCGGAAACAGCGTGAAGATCTTCTCGACGTCTTCCTTGAAGAATTTCAAGTTATCGAGATTGGCGCCCATCTGCAGGTTTTCCAGCACCGTCATGCGCGGGAAGATGCGCCGGCCTTCGGGCGACTGGGCAATGCGCTTGCGCGCGATCAGATGGGTCGGAAGTTTGGTGATGTCCTCGCCGTCGAAGATCACCTGGCCGTGGCGCGCCTGCGGGCTGCCACAGATGGTCATCATCAGGGTAGACTTGCCGGCACCGTTGGCGCCGATGAGACTGACGATCTCGCCGCGGTTGACCTCGACATCGACACCTGCAAGCGCGCGAATGTTCCCGTAATAGGTTTCGACGCCCTGCACCTTAAGAAGCGCTTCACCGGCCATCAGTGATCGCCTCCCTCGAGTTCCACTGCAATTACCTCTTCCACCTCGTCATCCTCGACACCGAGATAGGCGGCGATGACCTTCGGGTCGTTCTTCACGTGATCTGGTGTCCCGTCAGAAATCTTCTGACCGTATTCCAGCACCACGACGTGATCCGAGATCTCCATGACGACAGACATGTCGTGCTCGATCAGCAGGATCGAGACGCCCTCGTCGCGGATCGCGTAGAGAAGCGTGTTAAGCGCTGCCGATTCCCGCGGATTGAGGCCCGCGGCAGGCTCGTCGAGGCAAAGGAGTTCGGGACCGGTGCACATGGCACGGGCGATCTCGAGACGACGCTGCGCGCCATACGGCAGGTCGCCGGCCGGGTCATCGGCGCGGTCGATGAGTTCCGCCTTCTCCAGCCAGTAGCTTGCCTTGTCGATCGCAGCCTTGGCCGCATTGCGATAGGCCGGCAGGCCAAGCAGGCCGAGAATGGTGTAGCCGGACGCCTTCATCAGCGCGTTGTGCTGCGCCACCAGCAGGTTTTCCAGCACGGTCAGGCCGGAAAAGAGCCGGATGTTCTGGAAGGTGCGGGCAACCTTGGCGGATTTGGTGATCTCGAAATCGTTCAAACGCTCGAGAAGATGTTCCTTCCCGTCCCGCTGCCGAAGCGTGATCATGCCCATCGTCGGCTTGTAGAAGCCGGTGATGCAGTTGAAGACGGTCGTCTTGCCGGCCCCGTTCGGTCCGATCAGCGCGGTGATCTCGCCGCGCCGGGCCTCGAAGGAGAGGTCGTTGATGGCCATCAGACCACCGAACTTCATCGACAGGTGCTCGACCTTGAGAAGGGTGTCGCCAGTAGTATTGGACGTCATCATGTCTGTTCCGAAGGTCATCAACCGTGACCTTCCTTGGTAAAGCTTCCGGAGACTGCCTTGCGCTGCTTCAAGAAGGCGGTGGGCTGTCGGCTGCCGACAAAACCGCGGGGTTTGAAGAGCATGACGATGATCATCGCCAGGCCGAAGAGCAGCATGCGGTAGAGTTCCGGCGTGAAGTCCGGTCCAAAGATCAGCTTCAGGAATTCCATCTCGCGCAGAAGTTCGGTGCCGCCGACCATGACAACGGCCGCGATGGCGATACCCGTGAGCGAGCCCATGCCGCCCAGAACAACGATCGCCAGGATGACGGCCGATTCCAGGAAGACGAAGCTTTCCGGCGACACGAAGCCCTGGCGGGTTGCGAAGAAGGAGCCGGCAAAGCCGCCGAACATCGCGCCTGTTGCAAAGGCGGTGAGCTTGGTGGTGACGGTGTTGATGCCGAGCGAACGGCAGGCAATCTCGTCTTCGCGCAGCGCTTCCCATGCACGGCCGATCGGCATCCGGCGCAGCCTGATGGTGACATAGGCGGTGAGCATGCAGAGCGCCAGGATCACGTAGAACAGGAAGATCTTGTACCAGGCCGAGGATGTGGCCAGGCCGAGTGCCTTCGGGAAATAGTCCGGCGCACCGACATTGAACGACCAGATGCCGAACACCGAGGCCTTTGCGATGCCGGAGATGCCGAAGGTGCCCTTGGTGACGTCCGTCCAGTTCAGGAGAACAAGGCGGATGATTTCACCAAACGCGAGCGTCACGATGGCAAGGTAGTCACCGCGCAGGCGCAGCACCGGAAAGCCGAGGATAACACCCCACATCGCGGCAAGAATACCGGCGAGCGGCAGCAGCACCCAAAACGACAAGCCGAAGTAGGACGACAGGAGCGCGTAGGAATAGGCGCCGACCGCGTAGAAGGCGACGTAGCCGAGGTCGAGCAGGCCAGCGAGGCCAACCACGATGTTGAGACCCCAGGCAAGCATCACGTAGATGAGGATCTGGATACCGAAGTTGTCGACGTACTTGAGCGAACCCTGCGGCCCGAACAGCATCACCGACATAGGCGGATAGATCAGCAGCGCAATCAGCGCGATCTTGAGGAAGTGGCGATGGAAGAAGCCCTTCTCCTCGGAGATCTCCAGCACGCCGCTTTTCGCCTTGGCGAGCTTGCGTCGGTCGATATGCGGCCGGATAAAGCCGACGGTGACGAAGCGGCCGACGGCAGCGATGATCACAAAGATCGCCAGCAGCCCCCAGCGGGTGCGCCAGACAAGCCTGTTGTCGATGTCCTGGTAGGTTTCGATGCCGACGAACAGCAGGAACATGCCGAAGGCGATGGCACCCGCAAAAGCGGCTTCGCGCAATGCCTTGGACATCGATGTTACGTTGAACCGGTTTCGGAAGCGGCGTTCATGATTATACCTTCTCCACTTCCGGCCGCCCAAGGATACCCGTGGGCTTGAAGATCAGCACGAAAGCGAGGATCGCAAACGTCGCGACATCCTTATAGGCGATCGTGAAATACGCCGACCACAGCGACTCGATGAGACCGATCAGCAGACCACCGAGCACAGCGCCCGGAAGCGAGCCGATGCCACCGAGAACGGCCGCCGTGAACGCCTTGACGCCCGGGATGAAGCCGTCGTTGAACGATGCGACACCATAATACATCAGATACATGGAGCCGGCGACAGCGGCGAGCGCTGCACCCATCACGAAGGTGACGGAGATCGTGCGGTCGACGTCGACGCCGAGCAGGGCCGCCATCTTGCGATCCTGTTCGGTGGCGCGCTGGGCACGGCCAAGCGGCGTCTTGTTGACGATATACCAGAAGGCCGCAAGCAGGATGCCGGTGATCACGACGATCAGGATCTGCTTCAGCGAAACGGTGATCGCACCGATATGGTAGACGTCCGAGACGAGCTGCGGGATCGGCTTGTTGCGCGGACCCTGCGTGACCTGGATGAAGTTCGACAGCACGATCGACATGCCGATCGCGGTGATCAGCGGCGCCAGGCGGAACGAGCCGCGCAGCGGCCGGTAGGCCATGCGCTCGATCGTCCAGTTCCACAACCCTGTCATCAACATGCCGACGACGAGCATCAGCAGGAGAAGCAGTGCCACCGGGATGCCGGCGAAAAAGGATGTGAGAATCAGGAAGACGATGAGAGCGGCGAAGCCGCCGAGCATGAAGATGTCACCATGGGCGAAGTTGATCATGCCGATGATGCCGTAAACCATCGTATAGCCAATAGACGACAAGGCCATAGATGGACCCAAGAGTCAGCCCGTTGATGAGCTGCTGGATAAAGTAATCCATACACTTTCCCCCGGATGCGATCCTCGAATGGGCGCATCTCTTGTATTGCTGTCCCTTGCGGGTTCTTGCGTTCTTGCCGCATTGCATAACGGTTTCGCATGAAATGTGAAGACAAAAAGCCGGAGTGCTGTCGAAATCTGGGCACTTCTCAACAATCTGACGCGATCTCGGTCAGAAAATCCAAAAAATCGGCAGCTTGCGGCTGTTTATCGTGCGCCGCACACATCTCTATCCATCCGATAGACTAAGCTGCGACTGCGTGGATATTCGAGAGCTTGTTCCACCGAATATCAAGGACTTAAGCCCGCAATCATCCCCGCCTCCCGCGGCAGCGATAGACTTTCCCGCGAACAACAGCGGAGAGCCCCATGGCTGACAACACGACGAATCTGAAGATGCCCTTCATCCTGCCGTCGCAGGCACAAAAACACGTGACTCATAATGAGGCGCTGCTGGCGCTCGACGCGCTTGTGCATCTGACGATTGCGGAAGAGCGTGCGGCGCCGCCCGAGTCACCGGCGGATGGACGTTGTTATGCGATCGCGACCGGGGCGACGGGGGCCTGGGCCGACCGAGCAGGCAAGATTGCCGCCTGGCAGGATGGCGTCTGGCATTACCTGCAGCCGAAGACCGGCTGGCGCGCCTGGTTCACGGAGGAAAATCGCCTGAAGGTCTATGCCGATGCCGGATGGCAGGAGATCCCCCTGCCCGACCGCGGAGATTTCACCGAACTTGGCATCGGCGCCACCGCCGACGAGAGCAACCGGCTCGCCGTCTCCTCCCCGGCCAGCCTGTTCAATCACGCCGGCCAGGGGCACCAGATCAAGGTGAACAAGGCTGCTTCAGGAGACACCGCCTCGCTGCTGTTCCAGACGAACTGGAGCGGCCGCGCCGAGTTGGGTCTTGCCGGGGACGACGCCTTCTCGATCAAGGTGAGTGATGGCTCCATCTGGCAAACCGCACTTCATATATCACCCGCCGGTCACGTTACCCGGCCGCAACAGCCGGCCGCCCGCCTGTTCAGGTCCGGGTCCAGCTTTACACCGACCGCTGGGCAGCAAAGCGGCTTCACCGATTTCGCGGTCGACCAGGGCGGCGTCACGCTGGGGGCATCGACGGCCGGTGGTGGCAACCGTGTCGTCGTGCCGGTGGATGGGCTCTACCTTGTCTCATTGCAGGTCGGGGCAATCTCTTCGTCCGGGCATACGACAACCTTAGTGGTGAACGGCACCCAACTGATCCTGACCTTGATCGGCACCTCCGGTGGCGCCCAGTCCCAGTCCTCGACCGGCATTTTTGCGCTGTCTGCCGGTGATTTCCTGACGCTAGGACATGCAGGATCAGCGACTTTCGAGGCCGGCGCCGGCAAGACGGAGCTTTCGATCCTGCTCATTTGAGCCCTAAAAGCCTGCTTTTCCGGGAGGTCGCCGTATTTGTTCCACAACAGTGCGACTTTCCGTAGAAGTGGGAACAAATGCGCGAACCTGTTTAGTCAAATGTTAAATCTGCCGGGCTAGGCTCTCGGACGTGGTCTTGTGTTGTGTAGAGAGTCCAATGACCGAAATGATACGTCCTCGAGTTAAATATGTCATCGGACCCGATGGCAGCCCCCTGACGATCGCGGATCTCCCGCCGGCCAATACGCGCCGCTGGGTCATTCGCCGCAAGGCAGAGGTGGTAGCCGCGGTTCGTGGTGGCCTATTGAGCTTGGAAGAAGCCTGTGAGCGTTATACGCTGACGGTCGAAGAATTCCTTTCCTGGCAGGCGTCCATCAACGACCATGGCCTTGCCGGCTTGCGCACCACGCGCATCCAACAATATCGCCACTAGGATCGAGCCGACAGGTTCCTCCTGACGTACAAGTGCTGGGGAATGAAAAATGCCGCCGCAGGTTTGCAGCGGCATTTTTCACGCCCCGTGCCCGCCTGACCGGCCGCCGACAAGGCTCGGCAGGAAGCCGGCAATCAAGGCCGAGGCGGCATAAAACCAGAGCCCCGGCTGGGCGATCGCACTCGCGACGCCACTGCTTTTCGCCGCTACGATGACGATCGCGACCAGCATTACGTCCATCATCGACCATTTTGACAGATGCGGGATGACGCGCATGACATGGCCAGCGCCCTGCCCTCCCGTCATCTGAAGGCCGATCGCCATCAGCTTCAGCACCGGAAACACGATCGAGAACAGGCCAACGACCAAGGCGAGGAGAAGATCGTCCTCTTCGATCAGCGCTGCCACGAGCTCGATCAGCGATGGCTCGTCAGAGAAGAAGTAGAGCTTCTCGAAGCGGATGATCGGCAAAAGCAGGCCAAGCCCGAGGCAGACGACAGCCAAGGTAAACAGAACCGGGGCCAGCCATTTTCCTGGTTTCATCGATCCCGCCCCATGCCTTCACCCCGCCCGCTATTTCCGTTCGGTCCTGACCATACTAAACAAAGCTGGAGCAAATCGAGGGCTGATGATGAACATCACGCATGAAGAGACGAAGTCCGGCGGCCGTTACCTGGCTGAAGTCGATGGTCACGTGGCCGAAATGACCTATTCCCGCGCCTCGCCGGAGTTGATCATCGTCGATCATACAGGCGTTCCGGGTGAACTTCGTGGGAAGGGAGTTGGCCAGGCACTGGCGGTCCACGCCGTGGAAGCCGCGCGCAAGGGCGGCTGGAAGATCATACCGCTCTGCACCTTCTTCAAGGGCCAGGCGGAGCATCATCCCGAATGGCAGGACGTGCTGCGGTGAGCCCGGTCATGGCTGCCGGGATCATGAACTGACAAAAAGCTGCACGAGGCACAGCCTCGTGACATCAATCTTGAGATAGGAAGGTCGGGGCTTGCGGCCGATCAGGCGCGAGCCCGCATGCCGCCGTCCCTCTCCTCGAGCGCGGATGCCTTTGCGAGTTCTGCTTCGGCTTCCTCGAGCGCGAGTTCGGCCGCGTCCTGCTGGACCTTCAGTTCCCGGATCGACACCTGCAGATTGTCGGCGCGCTGGCGCGCAGCCTTTGCAAAGGTCGGGTAAGCAAAATGATTCGGGTCCGTAATGCCCGACTTCTTTTCCTCGACCGTGATCTGATGCTCGAGTTCCTTGGCCATCCGCTCGAACTCGGCCATCATCATCTGCAGCTGCTGGAGCTGCCGGCGTTTTTCGTTGACCTGAAAGCTCTTCAGGCGAACCAGACTGTCACGCGACTTCATACGCAATACCTCATGGATAGCGAGACCCAGACCTGTATCCGGTTTGTTACACTCCGGTTCGAATTCTTTCCGAGGGGTTAATAATTGGCTCCCCGGATTAACCTTTCATTTACAGGCATCATTAATGATAGGGCCGATCGTTTAAGGGTCGGTAAATGCCAGGGCCGAAAATCGGCCGCGACAATGTTGAGTCGCTTGAATCACTTAGCGGGATTTCCTCGTCCGTTGAGTCAGTCTGGTGATGGCCAATCCGTAAAGGAAAACAGGCTGATACTAATTTTGCTTAATGAATTGATGCACCTTGTCAGGGGGGCTCATAATTTGTTAACCATTTAGTGGCAGCTTCCAAATCAGGCACAGTCTGGATCCGTAACGAGTAAGGGGGCATGAACACCTTGCGCGGCGGTAAAGGGGAAAATTATGCGGGTTCTACTCATCGAAGATGACAGCGCGACTGCCCAGAGCATCGAGCTGATGCTGAAATCGGAAAGCTTCAACGTATACACGACCGATCTCGGTGAAGAGGGTGTCGATCTCGGCAAGCTCTACGACTACGACATCATCCTTCTCGACCTCAACCTGCCCGACATGTCAGGTTATGAAGTGCTTCGCACTCTGAGGCTCTCGAAGGTCAAGACGCCGATCCTTATCCTGTCGGGCATGGCCGGCATCGAAGACAAGGTTCGCGGCCTCGGCTTTGGCGCCGACGACTACATGACGAAGCCCTTCCACAAGGACGAACTGGTCGCTCGTATCCATGCGATCGTCCGTCGCTCCAAGGGCCACGCGCAGTCGATCATCATCACCGGCGAACTGATCGTCAACCTGGACGCCAAGACTGTCGAAGTCGGTGGCCAGCGCGTTCACCTCACCGGCAAGGAATACCAGATGCTGGAGCTCCTTTCGCTCCGCAAGGGCACGACCCTCACCAAGGAAATGTTCCTCAACCACCTTTATGGCGGCATGGACGAGCCGGAACTGAAGATCATCGACGTCTTCATCTGCAAGCTCCGCAAGAAGCTCGCAAACGCTGCCGGCGGCGCGAACTACATCGAAACCGTCTGGGGTCGCGGCTATGTGCTGCGCGAGCCGGACGGCGCCGAATACGCCGAAACCGCCTGAGCCTGAGCCGATCCCCTTTTTCGAACGCCCGCCTGGTTTATCCCGGCGGGCGTTTTTCGTTTCGGCGCCAGCGCCTGGAAAGCTGCATACAAAACAGCGACTCGTCGACGCCGATATGTGTCTTGCAGAATGTGGCTGTCAGGTTTTCAGGCTGCCTGTGCCAGGCGTGCAAAGACCGAGGTAAGGATCTTGCGGTCGAACGGCTTGAGCAGGAAGTCATCCGCTCCGGCACGCTTGCCAACCATCATCTTTTTGAGGTCTGCCTCGATTACGCAGTAGAAGATGCGCACGCTCTTGCCGTTCGGCATGGCGCGAACCGAGGTGATGAGGTCCAGGGCGCCATCCATGGCGGCGTCAACAATGAGGAGGGCCGGAAGATCCGTCCGGCAACGGGTGACGGCCTCAAGCGAGTTGCTGGCTTCCACGACGAGGAAGCCAAGCTCCGTCAAGATGCGCTTGCCTACGGTGCGAACGATGTCGGAGCTGTCCGCAATCATCAAACGCTGCATCATCTACCCCTATCCGCTGCCCGCCCATCGCTCACGGGCTCATGGTCGGGCAGAGATTGCGGCAGATGTCGCTAAGGAATGGTTACTCGGTGGCCGTCTTTTCAGACTTGATGGATTCGGCGATGAAAACGATCTTGTCTTCCGAGACGATGTGCTTCAGCTCCATCTCGGCCTCTTCGGCGAGTAGCACCGTGTAATAAGGCTGGATCGTGTGCGCGTCGATCGGCTCGTCCAGCGTGCCGGTGGAGATTTCCACGAACTTGGCGGGCACGCGCATCATACGACCCTTCACGGTGATGATGAACTTCGCATCATATTCCGGGTTTTCAAGCACGACATCGACCGAGCCGCCGCGCGGAATACCGGCATAGGCGACGAGGAAGAGATTGAGGAGCAGCTTGACGCGGTTCTTCGGAATGATGGCGCGCGGGCCGCTCCAGGTAACTTCGGTCTTCTTCTCGGCCGTGGCGAAATCGCGGGCAGCCTTTTCCGCTTCGCCCGTATCGATCGAGGCCCCGACCGAACCGGAAGCACCAAACGCAAGACGTGCAAACTTGAGACGAACCGAGGCGTTCAGCGCCGAGGTGCGGATGAGATCAAGCGCGTCGCTGTCGGCCGCGCCCTCGTCCAGGAGCTCGAGGCCGTTGTTGATGGCGCCAACAGGCGAGATCACGTCATGGCAGACGCGACTGCAAAGAAGTGCCGCGAGATCAGGCCCACTCAGCGTGAGGTTGGGATTCTTCGGCATGTGTATCTCCTGTGAAACGTCTTGCCTCTATCGCCCGCTTAGCCGCTCAAGGTTGCTTGAGGATGGTGCGATTGCTGGCGTCATAATGACACCACTTTTGGTAAACCGATTGTTAAGACCATACCCGCAAGATATGTCGACTTTCAGCATGATGCGAAAGGTTATGCCCCGGATGACACAATCGATGGATTTGAAAATGCGCGTCCAGACATCCTCCGCTTTTGTCCGTTTCGCCATTGCCGCGATGACCATTGCTGCTGCGCTGTTTGCCGGCCAGGCAAGCGCCCAGCAGAATGGTAGCCAGTATTCGGTGCAGGAAATCGTTGACGCCGGCCACGGCTTCTTTGGCAATACGAGCGGCGGCCTTGCCAAGGTCGTCGAGAATGCCTTTGCGCAATATGGCCTGCCGAACGGCTATATCCTTGGCCAGGAAGGCTCCGGGGCCTTCATCGCAGGTCTCACCTATGGCGAAGGCGAGCTCTATACGAAGAATGCTGGCCAGCACCCCGTCTTCTGGCAGGGCCCGTCGCTTGGCATCGATTACGGTGGCCAGGGCACCCGCGCCATGATGCTCGTCTACGACCTTCCGTCCGTGAACAGCCTTTATGCACGCTTTGGCGGCGTATCGGGCTCGGCCTTCGTGGTCGCCGGCGTCGGCATGACCGTGCTGCGCAACAACAACGTCATTCTCGTTCCGATCCGCACCGGGCTTGGTGCACGGCTTGGCATCAATGTCGGCTATCTCAAGCTGACGCCGACGCCGACATGGAACCCATTCTGAGGTCTGGCATTATCTCCCCACTTGGGGCGGTTTCCGTCGCCAGCCGGGGGATCCATGAAATACCATCTCACTCATCCAGGACTTGAGGGTCACCGTTGCCGCGCTTGCTGCCCTGCGGTTGGCGTGCTTAAACAGAACGCCCTTACCTACACAGATCAAGAAGCGGCGTCGTTGTGATCCAATTTGCTCTCCTGTTCGGCCTGGGCTTCCTGAGCGCCGCCCTCCTCGCCATGCTGATCGCGCCGGCGGTTCATTCACGGATCGTGCGCTACACGGAAAATCGCATCAAGGCGACGCTGCCTATCAGCCCCCAGGAAGTGCGCGCCCAGCGCGACATGGCTCGCGCCGTTTATGCGGCCGAAAACGCCCGCACCAAGCAGGAGCTGGTCCAGGAGCGGGAAAAGGGCGTGGCGCTGCAGCTGCGCGCCGACCGCCTGTCGGAAGAAGCCAAGCGCCTCCACAGCGAGGCCGCTGAACTGCGCAACCAGATCGACAACCTCGACCAGGAAGCGGCGGAGATGCGGGCGCGCCTGCGCCAGGAAGACAGCTATATCCAGCAGCTGAAAGCCGCCCTTGAGGAGACGGAAGAAACGCTTGCCGCCAAGGAGCAGGAAAACGACGGCTTGCGGCAGCGGCAGAAGATGATGATGGCCGAAGCCGACAACTTCCGCATCGACCTCTCCACCCGCGACACGGAGATGGAGAACCTGAAGCTGCGGCTGGCAAGCCTGCGCGACGAACGCGAAACGCTGCGCAACGACCTGCGGGTCCAGACGGCGCGCGCCAAGGATGCCGAAACCCGGCTGGCCCAGGAAGTCGATCGCGCCAAGCGGCTCGAAGACAAGCTCAATCGCGAGATTGCGGCCCGCGCCGATCAGGAGACAGTTCTGGAGCGCCGGCAGAAGGAAATCCTGCGCCTGCGCGAGAAGCTGAACCCGAACGCTGCTCCGGTCACCGACAGCATGGCCGACGATGCCGAGATCAACCTATCCAAGATCGCCGCCGTTTCCCAATCGCTGGGCGCGCAAGAACTACCGCAGGAGCCTGGCCGCGAGGACGCGCTGATCGCACAGGCTGCGGAAACGACGCCGCGGATTGCCGAGATGGTGGAAGACACTCGCAATCGGGCGACGGCGCTTTCGGAGCGCATCTATAGCGCCGACGGCAGCAATGACGCGGCAATCCGTCAGGAACTGGCGTCGATTGCCGCCAACATGGTGGCATTGACGGCCATTTCCGAGGGCTCGACCTCGCCGATACACGCGATCCTTTCCGGCAAGTCAGGCAGCGGCCAGCGGGAAAGCCTCGCCGCGAAGTCCAAGAAGGCGCTTGCCGAGGCGCAGGACACGGCCGGCTGAGCTACAGGCGGCCTTGCGCCATCGCCATCTCGTAAAGCGCGATACCCGTCGCCGTCGCCGCGTTGAGGCTGTCGAGGCCCGGGGCCTGCGCAATCCGCGCGGTGTTCACGCGGGCAAGAACCTCCGGTGATAGCCCCTCGCCTTCCGTGCCGGTGATCAGCACCATGCGGTCGGCCGCCGGCACTTCGCGAATTTCCACCGCACCTGTGGGCGACAGGCCCCAGATGGAGAAGCCTGCTCCATCGAGTGTCGTCAGGATCTCGGCTGTGCTTCCTGCGCGGATATAGGGCACAGCGAGCACCGCACCGACCGAGACGCGCAGCGCCTTGCGGTAAAGCGGGTCGCAGCAGGTCTCATCAAGCAGCACCGCGTCCGCCCCGAAGGCGGCGGCATTGCGAAAGATCGAGCCGATATTGTCATGGTTCGAGATGCCGAAGGCGGCCACGACCAGTGCCTTGGCCGGCAGGCTCTCGATCAGTTGTGCTGGAGCGGCGTTACGCAGGCGATGGCCGAGCGCCAGCACGCCGCGATGCAAATGGAAACCCGCAATGGCATCCAGCACCGGCTGCGACGCAACGTAAACCGGCACCTTTTCGGGAAGCTCCTGCAGGAGAGCCGCCAGCCCCTCCACCCGGTTTTCCAGGAGGAGCAGCTTTTCGGCCGTAAAATCGCCCCCTGCGCGATGCGCCCCGATCAGCATGCGAAGCACAACTGTACCTTCCGCAATGAAGCGGCTGTCACGGCCCGTCAGATCGCGCTCGCGGATCGACCGGAACTCGGCGATCCGCGGGTCGTCCGCCTCATGGATGCGGATCAGTTCCCTCACTGTGGAATGGCGACGGTTATGTCGGCAATTACCCGGCCGGCCTTGATGTCGAACAGCAGAACCTTCGGCGTGCCGTTGAGCGTGCCGTAGAAGGTCAGTTGTCCGCCGGTACCGGATACGGACTGGATCGCAAAGCCAGCCGGAAGTTCGGCTGTTGCCGCCAGCGGCTGTCCTTCGGGAATGGAAAAGCCGCCCGCCGGCGTGGCAGCGGCCGGTGCGGCCGGCCGTTGCGAGACCTTGTAGACAATGGCTCCGAGGACCGCCATAAAGCAGAGAAACAAGATACCGCCCGAAACGAGGATGAGAAGCATCATCTTCCGGCGGATTTTCTCCATCGCCGGATCAAGCGGCTCTTCCTGTTCCTCGATCATCGGTTGGGGCATGAAGACGTCCTTGCTTCGAATTGCTGTCGGAATGGCTGAATGAACGACCCCTTTACCCAGATAGAGCGTCCGAGGAAAGTACTGACTGCCGGCGAGGATGCCGAAGGTCGCATCGACGCCTGGATCGCTTCAGTCTTTGCCGGCGAGTTTTCGCGCAGCCGCATCAAGGCGCTGATCGAACAGGGTGCGGTGACGCTGAACGGCAAGCCGATGACCGAACCAAAGCGCAAGGTCAACGTCGGCGACGTGATCGAACTCGATCTTCCGGAGCCAGAGGACCCGCAGCCCAAGGGCGAAAACATCCCGCTCGACGTGCTTTACGAGGACGCAGACCTCATTGTGGTCGCCAAGCCCGCTGGCCTTGTCGTGCATCCTGCCGCCGGCAACTGGCATGGGACGCTCGTCAATGCGCTGATCTACCACTGCGGCGACAGCCTGTCGGGGATCGGCGGCGTGAAGCGCCCAGGCATCGTCCATCGCCTCGACAAGGAAACGAGCGGCGTGATGGTGGTCGCGAAGAACGACATCGCCCACCGGCACCTCGCAGACCAGTTCGCTGACCACGGCCGCACCGGACCGCTGGAGCGCGCCTACCAGGCCGTGGTCTGGGGCCGCCCCTCAGGCCTGAAGGGCACGATTGACGTGCCGCTCGGACGCTCGGGAAGCGACCGGACGAAGCGTGCCGTCAAGCGCGAGGACAGCGAGGATGCCCGCGAGGCGATCACCCATTACGAAGTGCTGGAGCGTTTCCACGAGACGCCAGATGCGGTTGCGCTCGCCTCGCTGATCGAATGCCGGCTCGAAACCGGCCGCACGCACCAGATCAGGGTACACATGGCGCACATCGGCCATCCGCTGATCGGAGACCCGGATTACTCCGCCGGCTTCAAGACCAAGGCAAACCGCCTGCCGGATGAAGCGAGGGCCGTTGTCAGCCGTTTTCACCGCCAGGCGCTTCACGCGTATTTGCTCGCATTTGAACATCCGCGCACTGGCGAAGTGATGGAGTTCGAAGCACCTATGCCTGGTGATCTCGCTCGGCTGATCGACGCGCTGAGGGCGTGAGGGAAACCNCTCGCCCGTGGTGCCATNGCGGACGTNTGCCGNGCGACCTCCCGTTCGACANGCATTAACAAAACGTAATGATATAACGCTCCCGTGATCTCTTGAATCACTGTTCTGCCGCACTTATTTGTTACACGGGTTGGTGCGGGGTCGGAACAGATCCGCGCCACATCGGTTCGCCTTCAAGTGCATGACTATCGTTCCAGAGGGAGCCGACAACGATCGGAAAGGGGTGCTTTATGGCCCGAAATACTTTGCCTTCCATCACTGCCGGTGAAGCCGGCCTCAACCGCTACCTAGATGAAATCCGCAAGTTCCCGATGCTTGAGCCGCAGCAGGAATACATGCTCGCCAAGCGTTATGCCGAACACGGGGATCGTGACGCGGCCCATAAGCTCGTGACGAGCCACCTGCGGCTCGTTGCCAAGATCGCCATGGGTTACCGCGGCTACGGCCTGCCGATCGGCGAAGTCGTATCCGAGGGGAATGTTGGCCTCATGCAGGCCGTCAAGAAGTTTGACCCGGAACGCGGCTTCCGCCTGGCGACCTATGCCATGTGGTGGATCAAGGCCTCGATCCAGGAATATATCCTGCGCTCGTGGTCTCTCGTGAAGATGGGTACGACTGCCAACCAGAAGCGGTTGTTCTTCAACCTGCGTCGGTTGAAGGGCAAGATCCAGGCGATCGAGGAAGGTGACCTGAAGCCTGACCAGGTCGCCGAAATCGCCACCAAGCTCAATGTGTCCGAAGAGGAAGTGGTTTCCATGAACCGCCGCCTGTCCGGCGACGCCTCGCTCAATGCCCCGATCCGGGCAACGGAAGGCGAGTCGGGACAGTGGCAGGACTGGCTGGTCGATGACCACGACAGCCAGGAAGAAGTCCTGATCGAACAGGACGAGTTGGAGACCCGTCGCCGGATGCTGTCGAAGGCGCTGAGCGTGCTCAATGATCGTGAACGTCGCATCTTCGAGGCTCGTCGCCTCGCAGAGGATCCGATCACGCTTGAGGAACTGTCGGCGGAGTTCGACATCAGCCGCGAGCGCGTGCGCCAGATCGAGGTGCGCGCTTTTGAAAAGGTGCAGGACGCGGTGCAGAAAGAGGCGCTGGCTCAGGCCAACGCCCTTCGCGTCGTCGACGCCTGATCTTACGGTCGGAGCAACACGTACGAAAAAGGGGCTGCCTCAGGCAGCGCCTTTTCTTTTGTCCGGTCAAGGGTGTCCTTCAGGCGAAGGACACCACTCTTCTTACTGGCCGCTGGCGGGCGCCATGGCGCTCCATTCCTTGATCGCGTCGGCAAAGATCCGTTCGCCGTCGGCACCCTTCTGGAGCGTCAGCAGCGCACGGCGGCCGTTGCGATAGGCAAGCGGGATATCGATCCAGTTGCGCGAGCGCAAAAGCTCCAGGTTGGTGTTGCGCGCGTCCGGGAAGTCGTTGAGCGCAATCATGTGGAAGTCGTCGGTGATCTTGGCCGGAACCGCGATCAGCGCGTTGCCACGATCCTGCTCGGTCGACTTCATCGCGATACGCTGGACGCTTTCGATCGCGCCACCCTCGAAATCCGCCGGAACGGCGAAGACGATCTCGACCAGGTGGCTCGCGGGCAGCGATGGATCGGTGTTGCGCTTGAAGGTCAGCAGAGCAGTGAGGCCACGGCCCGGGATGTTGAGACGTCCCTGGACAACCGGTTCCTGGCGACCATTCTCGCCCGGTTCACGCTGCAGTGACCACGATACAGCGCCTTCGATCGCCGTCGGCGCCGTCTGGCCGATCCGCTCCTCATAGAGGAACATCTTTTCACCAGCGAGCGCAGGTGCATCGGACGGCGTCGCCGCCGGGGTCTCATCGGCAGGCGCAGCGTCCGTCGCCGAAGGCGGCGTCTGCGCGGGTTGGGCCGGGGGTGCATTCAGCTGGGCAACAGACTGCCCTTCGGCATTCTGCGCCAACCCGCCGGTGCCACCGGGGCCTGCATCCATTTCGCTGCCGTCTGCCATGAGACGCTGCGTGAACTTCTCGCCGGCGACGGAACCGTCAGCCGCACCGGCTGTCGACGGCGTTGCGGCACTGGCGTTGCTGTCGGCAGGCGTTGCCGGCGGCTGCGTCGCTGGTGCTGCGGCCGTCTCGTCGGCAGGTGGCGTTGTCTGCGCTGCCTCAGGCGCCGGATCGGCCGCCGGTGTTTCAGGCGCGGATGGCGTCTGCTCGGCGGTCTGCGTGGCGACCTGGCCCGAAGGCACCAATCCCTCGACCAGATCATTGAGCGAGTCGCGGTTCATCCAGATCGCATAACCGCCACCGGCCACGAGAAGCAGGCCAACGAGGCCCAGCAGCATGCCGGCATAATTGCGCTTGCGCACGGGCGTGACGCGGTAAGGCTTGGCCGGTGCTGCCAGCAGTTCGTCTGCATCAACGTCACCGTGCAGCGTGCCGCGCGAGGCATTCGCCTGGTCCGGCTGGTCACCGGAGAAGCCGATCAGTTCCTCCAGGTCGCCCCAAGGGTCACTTGCCTCGGTCTTCGGCTTGGTGTCGCCCTTGGCCGGTTCGCCTTCCGCCGCCTTCGGTTGCGGGTCGAAGAATTCCGCGAACGGGTCGTCGTTGGCCGGCGTGGCAGCGGTTGCACCCGTAGCACCAGCAACACCGGCAGCCGCTGCCGCAGGGGCCGCAGCAGACAGTTCAGGGAAATCTGAAACCGGCGGCATACGCACAGATTCCGCCTGCACGTTCATTTCCGGGTCAAAGTGTGCCTCGGCGGTCGCGCCATGCGCGCCCTGATGCACCGGCTCCGTCGGACCGGCTGGAACAAGCTCCGGGACCTCGTCCCAGGCAGCCGCGACATCGGTGGCGTACTTGGCATCGTGCGCCGGTGCTGCGGCGGGCGCCTGCGCTTCCCAGCCCCATTCATCAACGGCGGGCGCACTGGCGGCCGGTGCAACGACCGGAAGCTCGGAAGCGTCATTATCCCAGGGAGCGGCAGCCTGCCCGGCGGGCGCCGGCTCGTGTTCGGGCTCGGCCGGATGATGGAAGCCGTGATCCGGCTCAGCCGCACCAGTCTCGACCTGCTCCGGCTCAAGCCACGGATCAGCGACAGGCTCGGATTGCACCGGCTCCGGCTGGTTCCAGGCCTCGGCGGCAGCTTCGGGCGCGCGCTCCGATTCCGCATAAGGCACTTCTTCCGGCTCGGCCGCGCGCTCTTCATAAGCCGCGACATGCTCCGGTGCCTCGTCGTAAGACGGTTCAACAGCCGGCGAAACCGGCTGCACATCATGGTAATCCTCAGGGGCAGACGCTGCGGCGGGCGCCGCCTCTTCCGGCGGAAGATCGTCGCGCCAGTCGCCATATTGCTGGGCCGGCTCTTCCGTGGCGGGCTCAGATGCCGGCTCCGCCGCCTCGTAATGCTGAGGTTCCTCGTAGGCATGAGGCGCTGCCGGTTCCGCGGCAGCGACCTCTTCTTCGGGATAATGCTGCGGTTCGGGTTCAGCCACTACGGAAACCGATCCTGCAGGATCGGCCTCGGCCGATGCAGGCTCGTCCGCATGATAAACCGGCGCTTCATCCCGCACGGGCTCAACGGGCTCTTCTGCGGAAACCGGCGTTGCCGCTTCAGGCGCAGGTGCTTCTGCCGCTACGGGCGCTGCCGATGGCACGTCATCATCGAAGGGGTCGCGCGAGGGATCGACAACGGCGAGATCCTCTTCCGCCGGCAATGCCTCCGCATGTTCGCTTTCGACGCTGAGGATCGCGGCTTCGAGCTTTTCCATCTGCCGGCGAAGCATGTCTTCCGGCGGGCGCGGCTTCATGTTCTCGAGTTGCCGCTGAACGGCGCCACGAGCCTTGTCATAGACCTTCGCGCGCATCTCCGGCGTGTTGTTCGCCAGACCGTCAACGGCGCGGCGGATAACCGCAACAAAATCAGCCATCAGCACTTTCTCATGATGGCCGGCAATTTGCCGGCCGATGGGTAATCAATCGTGAACCTTAATCGTCAAATGGATCGGTCACAAGTATGGTATCGTCCCGCTCAGGGCTTGTGGAAAGTAGGGCGACCGGTGCGCCAATCAATTCCTCGACCTGACGCACATATTTGATTGCCTGGGCCGGCAGATCCGCCCAGGAGCGGGCGCCGACGGTGGATTCTTTCCAGCCTTCGAGCGTCACGTAGATCGGCTCGGCACGTGCCTGCGCACCCTGACTTGCCGGCAGGTGGTCGATCCGCTCGCCGTCCAGCATGTAGCCGACGCAGATCTTCAGTTCTTCCAGTCCGTCGAGCACGTCGAGCTTGGTCAGCGCAATGCCGGTGATGCCGTTGGTGGCAACCGACTGGCGCACGAGTGCCGCATCAAACCAGCCGCAGCGACGCTTGCGGCCCGTGACGGTGCCGAATTCATGGCCCTTCTCGCCCAGGAACTGACCGATTTCGTCCGTCAGTTCAGTCGGGAACGGACCTTCGCCAACGCGGGTCGTATAGGCCTTGGTGATGCCGAGGATGTAGCCCAGCGCGCCCGGGCCCATGCCGGAACCGGCAGCGGCCTGGCCGGCCACGGTGTTGGACGAGGTGACGAAGGGATAGGTCCCATGGTCGATGTCGAGCAGCGAGCCCTGCGCCCCTTCAAACAGGATGCGCGCACCCTTGCGGCGTTCCTTGTCGAGGAGTTCCCAGACGGTTTCGCGGAAGGGCAGGACCCGGTCGGCGATCGAGGTCAGTTCCTGCATGATGGTTTCATGCGAGACTTCCGGCGCACCAAGGCCACGGCGCAGCGCGTTGTGGTGGGTGAGGATGCGGTCAACCTTGCCGGCCAGCGTATCCATGTCGGCGAGATCCATCACGCGAATCGCGCGGCGTCCGACCTTGTCTTCATAAGCCGGGCCGATGCCACGGCGGGTGGTGCCGATCTTCGTGCCGCTGTTGGAGGCAGCATCTTCGCGCATGCCGTCGAGTTCGCGGTGGAGCGAAAGGATAAGCGTCGCATTGTCGGCAACCCGCAGGTTCTCAGGCGTTACCTTGACGCCCTGCTTTCCAAGTTTTTCGATTTCGGCCAGCAGTGCATGCGGGTCGAGAACCACGCCATTGCCGATGACGGCGATCTTGCCCGGGCGAACGATGCCCGACGGCAACAGTGAAAGCTTGTAGCTGATACCGTCGATAACGAGCGTATGGCCCGCGTTATGACCACCCTGGAAGCGCACCACAACATCGGCGCGCTCGGAAAGCCAGTCGACAATCTTGCCCTTGCCTTCGTCACCCCATTGTGAACCCACGACCACTACGTTCGTCATCTTCAAATCCTGCGTTCCGGGCCATACGGCCACGCGACCAAACGCACACCAGCCACAGTCGATCTTGATCTGGGGTCGGTATGCCACTCCGATATTTCTCGGTGCCGCCGAAGAACCAGAGCCTCAACGTCACTACAAACGCGCGCATCTATATCGCCTCGATCAAAGGAAAGCGACCCGTTTGTGCTGTTCCACTGGTTTTTGCGTGACAAAGGCGTCAGCCAGAGGCTATTGCCGCCCAAAACTACAACCGCGGCGTCACGGCCCGCGCGGAGATTCTTAAAGTGCATCAGAAAGCATACCTTGCCCTTGCCATCGCAACCTTGTGCTGGGGAGGCAATGCCGTTGCCGGCAAGCTGGCCGTTGGCCATGTCAGCCCGATGCTGCTGACCTTCTTGCGCTGGCTCGTCGCAGTCATCGTCATCTTCGCGATTTCGCTGCCGCAGATCCGCAAGGACTGGCCGGTCGTCAAGAAGAACCTGCCGGTGCTGATCTTCCTCGGCTTCTCGGGTTATGTCGTGTTCAACGCGGCACAATACACCGCGGTCAACTATACCACCGCAATCAACGTATCGGTCGAGCAGGTGCTGATCCCGATGCTGATCTTCGTCCTGAACTTCCTGCTGTTTCGCATGAAGGTCAGTTGGGCACAGATCTTCGGCTTCACCCTCACCTTCATCGGCGGCCTGATCACCGCCGTTCATGGCGACTTCAGCACGCTGATGACGCTTTCCGTCAATATCGGCGATGCCATCATGATGATCGCGATCGTCGGTTACGCCTTCTATACCGTCGCGCTGCGCTGGCGTCCGCTCATCAACTGGCGCACAATGATGGCGATCCCCGCCCTCGTGGCGCTGATGTTCTCGGTACCGCTCGTGTTTTGGGAACATGCCACCGATAGCCTGATCTGGCCGGACCAGCGGGGCTGGGTGATCGTGCTCTACACGGCGCTGTTTGCCTCGCTCGTCGCGCAGGTGCTTTACATCGTCGGTGTGGAAAGGATCGGCGCCAATCGCGCGGGCCTCTTCATCAACCTCGTGCCGGTGTTCGGCACGCTGTTGTCGGTGGCGATCCTGGGTGAAGACCTGCAGCTTTTCCACGTCGTGGCGCTGGTTCTCGCACTCGGCGGCATCGCGATCGCAGAGCGCGGCAAGCTTTCCGCAAAATAAAAAGCCCCGCCTTCATCCAATGAAGGCGGGAAAAGCCTGCCGATGGCGACAGGACCTGGCGTCGGGCAGTCGCGCAGGAATTAGATGTCGAAATAGATGCTCGGGCTCGCCTTGGTGGCTTCGATCACCGGAGCGGAGGTGGGGAACGCGAGCGTGGATGCCTCGCCGCCAAGCACCACGTCGCCGCGATCGGTGGCAACGACGAGCACGCGCTCGATGCTGCCTTCCGCCGTGATCGAATAGTCGATGCGCATCGCCTTTTCCGACCAGCCGAGGGCCACGAGATGATCGCGCTTCAGGTCGGCGCAGTCGATGCAGGAAGAAGCGCCAAGCTTCAGCTTGCTGCCGGCGAGAAGGCTGTCGAGGTACCCGTCGACTTCGCCGATTGCCGTCTCGATCGCCATGTTGGCGTTCAGAAGCTCGCGACGCTTCGTGAAGGTCAGCGTCACGGTTTCCTTTTCCGTGGAGCGTCCTTCAAAGCTCGGCATGTCCGCGGCGGCGAGTTCAATCGCGCTGCTGGAGGCGAGGCCCCGGGTGAAGCCGCCGATGCCGAATGCACTGGCTTCCTTGGAATAGATGAGGGCCGTCAGGACGACCGCTGAAAGTACGAGCTTCTTGATCATAACACTGCACCCTGTTTCAAATTGGACGACTTGGTCGTCGTCTCGCTTCTTGATGAGACAGTTCTACGCAAAAGCGTTTTCGGTGCGCTTAAGCCAATTGCTGCAATTTTAGCGAAATCGCGCTTTTTCCCTTTTCGGCACAAACCGGCTGGGGTGGGCATGCGGCATGCTACCCAAGGTCACGTCCGCGATCTCTAAACTTTTCCTTAAATTTTACCGGTTATTAATCTCTGGAACACGAGAGACCGAGCGATGCGTATTGCGTTTTTCATCGCCCTTGTGGCAGTCACCCTCACCGCCTGTGCCTCCGCGCCGAGCCGTATCAACAACGCCTGCGCGATCTTCGAGCAGCGAGGCGGGCTCTTCAACAATTGGGCACGGGATGCCAAGCGCGTGGAGCGCGAATACGGCGTGCCGGTACCGGTGCTGATGGCGACGATCTATGTCGAGTCGGGTTTCCAGCCCTATGCCAAGCCGAAGCGCAAATACATCCTCGGCATCATTCCCTGGGGGCGCATCTCGACGGCATACGGTTATGCGCAGGCGCTCGACGGCACCTGGAAGACCTACCAGAAGGACACCGGCCGCTGGAGCGCAAGCCGCAGCAATTTCGGCGACGCCATCCACTTCGTCGGCTGGTATCATAACCGCAGCAGCCGGGTGAACGGCATTGCGCCGACCGACAGCTACAACCTCTACCTCGCCTATTACGCGGGTCATAACGGTTACAAGCGCGGCCAGTTCACCTCCGCCATTCGTGGCGCGGCCCAGAAATCGGCCAGCATGGCGTCGCGTTACGAGGCTCAGCTCAGAGGCTGCGGATACTGACCCGCAGCCTGGCTTCCATGGTTCAGGCGCCGTAGGGCGCAAGGAACTTCTTGATGGCCTCGATCTCGTTCGGGCGGATCTCATGTCCGCCAGTGTGCCATTCGAGCGTCACTGTATCGCCCTGCCGCTTGAAGTAGTCGGACAGTTGCTCCGTCAGTTCGATTGGGCAGATCGGGTCGTGCTCGCCGGCCGTAATCAGCACATGCGCGTTCTCATCCACGGCCCGATCCTTCGGCGAAAACGGGATCAGCGGATGCATCAGCACGCCGGCTTCAAACAGGCCCGGCTTTTCGATCATGATGTTGGCGAGGATATTGGCGCCGTTTGAAAAGCCAAGGCCGATCACCGTCGATGATTCATGCCGCTTGCGGTTGGCCTCCACAAAGTCGCTCATCCGCTCGGTGGCGCGCTGCAGGTCGTCGCAATCATAAACGCCTTCCGCCTTGCGCCGGAAGAAGCGGGCGGCACCATGCTCGGAAACATCGCCACGCGGTGAAACCACAGTGGCAGTCGGAAGCAGCCTGCCGCCGAAGTCGAAAAACTGGTTCTCGTCCCCACCGGTTCCGTGGAAGACGAAAAGGATGGGGGCGCCGGGCGCACCGGGCCGCACCCGGTGCACATAGCTATCGTAACTCATGGTTATTCTCCTGATGATCCGGAAGGAACAGCCGCTCCTTCCGGTTTTGTCTTCATCTGGTTCAAGCGAGCGGTTCGAGGTGTTGCTCGAGCGTTGCGCGAAGATGCGCGTGCTGCTTTGGAAGCTTCAGCGCTTCGCCGAGGTGAGCGGTATCCTCGTCGCGGTCGAAGCCCGGTTCGTTGGTGGCGATCTCGAACAGGACGCCCCCGGGCGTGCGGAAATAGATCGCCCAGAAGTAGTCGCGATCGATCACCGGCGTGACCTGGTATCCCGTATCCATCAGCGCCTTGCGCACTTCGAGCTGCTTTTCGCGGTTCTCGACTGCGAAAGCGATGTGATGAACCGAGCCGGCTCCTAGCCGCGCGCTGTTGATGTTCGGCATGGTTTCCACGTCGATGAAGTCCGCGCCATTGCCGCCCGGGATGCCGAAGCGGATCACGCCGTCCTTCGCGTCGACCTGTTCGTAGCCCATGAACTTCAGGAGCTCGGAGGTCGCGCCATCGTCGCGCAGACGCATGGAAGCGGAATGGAAGCCACGGATCGCTTCGTCCGCACCGACACCATTGCCGGTCCAGGGAGCGCGGTTATCGTCCTTCACTTCCACGAGTGCAAAACCATCGCCATCGGGTCCTGCAAAATGCAGGCGCTTTTCGCCGAAGGCTTCATCGGCCTTCAGCCCCTCGGCGCCCGCCTTAGCCAGCCGGTCGCTCCAGTAGCCGAGCGAACCTTGCGGAACGGAGAAGACCGTCCTGCCCACTTCACCGGTGCCGGGACGTCCCTGGGCAATATGGGGAAACGGGAAATACGTCATCACCGAGCCGGGCGTGCCGACTTCGTCGCCGTAGTACAGGTGATAGACATCCGGCGCGTCGAAGTTGACGGTCTTCTTGACCCTGCGCAGGCCGAGCGTATCGGTGAAGAACCTGTTGTTCGTGCTGGCGCTTGCAGCCATCGACGTGACGTGGTGCAGGCCCTTGATCTGGGTAAGCATTTCAAACCCCTTTCTGGCCCAACTCCCAATAGGTGAGCCAATGTTCTGGGGCATATTTGGTCCATGCCGTGCCGCTTGGATAGACGACGGCATCCGAACGCATCGTTCACTCGGCGTTGACGAAATTCATGACGCGTTCAACAACTACACGCTGTCAGGCAGCTTCCAGTCGACAGGGTCCTTGCCGATCGAGCTCAGATAGGTGTTGGTCTTGGAGAACGGCCGGGAACCCAGGAAGCCATTATGGGCCGATAGCGGCGATGGGTGGGCGGATTTCAGCACAAGATGCCGCTCGCTATCGACGAAGGCCGCCTTTTTCTGCGCATAGGAGCCCCAGAGGATGAAGACGATCCCGTCGCATTCGTCGTTGACGGTGCGGATCACGGCGTCGGTAAACCGCTCCCAGCCCTTGCCCTGATGGGCAGCGGCGCGACCCTCTTCGACGGTGAGCACGCTGTTGAGCAGGAGAACCCCCTGCTCTGCCCAGTGCTCAAGGAATCCATGTCTCGCTGGAGGGATGCCGAGATCGGCTTCCATCTCCTTGTAGATGTTGACCAGCGACGGCGGGATGCGCACGCCCGGCTGCACGGAAAAGCACAGGCCGTGCGCCTGCCCCTGCCCGTGGTATGGGTCCTGCCCAAGGATAACCACCTTCACCTCGTCGAGCGGCGTCAGGTCCAGCGCGCGGAAATATTCCGCGCCCTTCGGGAAGATGCGCTTGCCCGCCTGCTTTTCGGCCAGCAGGAATTGCTTCAGCTGCGCCATGTAGGGCTCGCCGAACTCCTTCTCGAGCGCCTGCTTCCAGCTTTCCTCTAGCTTCACCCCATCGCCAGCCATCAGCCGCTCCTCTTACTGGAAGCGACCGCCGCGCTGGATCACTTCCGTCTTGTAGCCATCCGGATCCGTCACGAAGAAGAACTTGGCATATGGCTTGCCCTCATGCGGCATTTCCACAAGCTTGCCGACGGTCAACCCCAGCTCCGTGAAGCGCTTGTATTCAGCCTCGACATCATCAACCGTCACGGCAACGTGGCCGTAGCCATCACCGAGGTTGTAGGCTTCGGTCCGCCCGGCATTGACCGTCAGCTCCAGTTCGAAGCCCGTTTCCGGGTTGGACATGTAGATGAGCGTGAAGCCATCGAAGGGCACCCGGTCCGCAACCTTGAGGCCGAACGCCTTCTCGTAGAAGTCGACCGACCGTGCCTCTTCGAGCACGCGGATCATCGAATGGACCATCTTTGCCATGGTGTATTTCCTTACTGCAGTACGTGATTTGAACGGGAATGCCAGTCCCAGGCCGAACGAATGATGTCATGCAGCGTGTACTGCGGCTGCCAGCCGAGCACGGCCCTGGCCTTGTCATTGTTCGCGACCAGCGAAGTGGAGTCTCCTTCCCGCCGCCTGACATATTCCACCGGGAATGGCTTGCCGGAGACTTCCGAAATGGCCGCCAGCAGTTCCTTCACCGTGGTGCCGGTGCCGGTGCCGAGATTGAGTTCAACCGTGTCGCCGCCCGCCAGCAGGTAATCGACGGCGCGCACATGGGCGTCGGCAAGATCGAGAACGTGGATATAGTCGCGCACGCAGGTGCCATCGCGCGTGTCATAGTCGTCGCCGAACACCTTGAAGCCCTGCCGCCGGCCAAGCGCCGCCTCGATGGCGAGCGGAATGGCATGGGTTTCCGGCGTATGCCATTCGCCGATCCGACCCTCGAAATCGGCGCCGGCCGCGTTGAAGTAACGGAGCATCACCGACTTCAGGTCCTTGTAGGTGCCGTAGTCCTTGAGCGCCTGCTCGATGATGAACTTGGTGCGGCCATAGGGGTTGATTGGCTCCTGCTTGTGCGTCTCGTCCATCGGCACGCGATCCGGCAGGCCGTAGGTCGCGCAGGTGGAGGAGAAGACAAAAGCCTTTACGCCGGAATCGATCGCCGCCGACAGAAGCGTCAGCGCGCCGATGACATTGTTGTCGTAGAAGCCGACGGGGTTCTTGACCGATTCGCCGACCTCGATGAGCGCTGCGAAATGCAGCACCGCGTCCGGCTTGTGCTTGGCGAAGACCTCGTCGAGACGTGCCCGGTCCCGGATGTCGCCTTCTTCCAGTTCGCCCCAGCGAACGAATTCGGCATGGCCATTGGAGAGGTTGTCAAAGACCACCGGCTCATATCCGCGCTCCGCCAGCACCAGGCATGTATGCGAGCCGATATAACCGGCCCCGCCAACGACAAGCACCTTCTTCCTCGACATCACCGCTCCTGTTTCTGGGAATGGCCGGCAATATACCCGCAGACAAGCAAATGGAAAGGGTGCCTTTCCGGCAGCCGCCCCGCGCACCAGATAAGGGCGGTGCGTCAGGTCCCAAGTTGAATCAATACATGAAGACGGGGCGCTTCAACTTGTTTATCCTGATGAAGATTTTCCCATAGGTCTTTCATGCGACTCATATTTTTGTGTCTAGGCTGGCTGTTCGTGGCGCTCGGCGTCATCGGCGCTTTCCTGCCGGTCATGCCGACAACACCCTTCCTGCTTCTCGCGGTTGCGTGTTTCGCGCGCTCCTCGCCGAAGCTCGAAGCGTGGCTGATGAACCACCCGACCTTCGGTCCGCCACTGCGCGACTGGCGCGAACGTGGCGCCATTTCACCACGGGCGAAGATCACCGCCGTGTCGCTGATGGCAGTGAGTTATGCGGTTTTCTGGTTCGGCACCGCGCCGCCACCCGGCCGCGCCCTGCTTGTCGCCGCGCTGATGATCGCACCTGCGGCCTTCATGCTGACCCGGCCTAACGCCTGATCCTGCACTGATGGTGGCGGCTCAAGAGCTGTCCGGCCCCCTCGTCAAATGGCCGGAACCCACTTCCAGAAAACGCCTTCCATCCGCTCCGGATAATATTTGAACTCGCACTCCAGCCGCTTGCCATAAGCTTCGGCGGCTTCGAGCGCCTCCTTGCTCACCGGGTTCATACCCGTGCCTGGCGCAAACCAGTCTTCGAGAAGATCTTCCGGCACATAAACGCCTGTCCTCAGCGGCATGGCCTTGAGCGTCTCGTCAAGCTCGTGTGGCGGCATGGTGCAATCTCCCTCCTATTTGCCCGCGGCGGCCGAACCCGTGCGCCCGTCTAGCGCAGAGCCTTCCCGAACCCAGCGTGTCAGTGCTGCGCCACGTGCTCCGGCTTGCCCTTGCGCTTGGTCGAGGCAAGCTCGTCGAGCTGCTTTTCGCTCATCGACTTTTCCATGCTCTTCGAGGCGCCCTTGAGGTCGCCCTTCTTGATGTCGCCGCGCTTGGCAGCGAGCGCCGCACCGGCGGCTTTCTGCTGTGCTTTCGATTTGGCTGGCATGTGATCCTCCTTGGGTTTGCCGGCGATTCAACACCCGGGCGGAAGCCTTGGTTCCCGCTCCGGATGGGAACCTCTGCGTCGACGGTGGGTTGTCAGCCAACGAGCCTCGTCGCCGACGAAGGCTCAAGCCAATCGAAAGGATACGCGTATGGACGCCGAACGCAAAACAGACCCCGATGGTGAGTCCGCTCGCTTCGAGCAGGAAGGCCGCGAACGTGCCGAGGATGCGTTGCACGCACAGGCCGACATGCCCAATCTCGATGCCGTGAAGGAAGCCTCGCGGCTCGGCGGCGGCGACACCTACATCGTCGAAGCCGACCTTGAAGACCTTGACGAGCGATCAGACACTGACCAGCCGGACGGTCGCCCGAGCCCCATGGCGAACGCCGACAACCCGGAGCGGTAGGCGACACGGTGACCTGAACAAGGCCCGCGGAACCAGTTCGCGGGCTTTGGTGTTGCTGTCTCCATTGAGACACGGAGACATCGATGGACGCCGACATAACGCCCACCGGATCAGCAGCAACGGAACGCGGTTCCCACCCCATGGAACTGATGCCCGGCATCGAGGTGAAGGCTGCCCCGACGCTGGCCGACCCCGATTCCGAGGCCTTCGTGGCCGAGGCGATCGAGGAACTGGTGCGTTGCCACATCCCGTTCCTGCTTGCAGGCACGTTTGCGGTCAGCGCGTATACGGGCATCAGCCGCCCGACCAAGGATCTCGACATCTTCTGCAAGGCCGGCGACTACGCCCGCATCCTCGCCCACTTCAAGGAGCGCGGCTACGAGATCGAGGTCGAGGACGACCGCTGGCTCGGCAAGGTCAAGAAGGGCCGGCACTTCTTCGATGTCATCTTCGCGGGCTCGAACGGCACCATGCCGATCAGCGACGCCTGGTTTGAAAACGCCCGCCAGATCGAGATGAACGGCCACAAGGTGCGCATCATCGCGCCGACCGAACTCATCTGGTCGAAATGTTTCGTGCAGTTGCGCCACCGTTACGACGGCGGCGACATCGTCCACATGATCCTGCGCGCCCACGACCAGGTCGATTGGGAACGCCTTCTCAACCACATGGAAGTGCATTGGGAAGTGCTACTGATTCACCTCCTGAACTTCCGGTGGATCTACCCAACGGAGCGCGACAAGGTGCCGGACTGGCTGCTCGACGAATTGCTCGACCGGCTGAAGGCACAACGCGAACTGCCCTTGCCGCAGATGAAGATCTGCCGTGGCCGCATGTTCAGCCGCGTCGATTTCGAGATCGACGTGAAGGAATGGGGTTTTGCCGATGTTGGCGGCGAAGGCGAGCTTCGCGAAGGCATCGAACAGGAACGAGCAGAAGGAGGATCGGCGTGACAGATGCGTTCGACGCTAACCGGGAGATCGACGAGCCGACAGCGCCGGCACCGAAAGCCAACGGCACCGCACGCATTGCTGCCATGGGTGACCTCCACGTCAAGGAACATGGCACCGTTTCCTACAAGGAGTTGTTCAGCGAAATCTCGCAGGCTGCTGATATCCTCGTGCTGACCGGCGACCTTACCGATCTCGGCAAGGTCAAGGAAGCCGAACTGCTGGCCGCAGATCTCCGGTCCTGCTCGATCCCGATCGTTGGCGTGCTCGGCAACCACGACTACGAATGCGGCTGCGTCGACGAGGTGCGGACGATCATCAAGGATGCCGGCGTGCATCTGCTGGAGGGCCAGGCGGTCGAGATCAAGGGTGTCGGTTTTGCCGGCGTCAAGGGTTTCGCCGGCGGCTTCGGACGCCACATGCTCGGCTCCTTCGGCGAGCCTGCCATCAAGGCCATGGTGGCCGAAAGCGTGGAAGAAACCATGCGGCTTGAAAATGCGCTCAGGCAGGTCCGCTCGGAGCGCGCCATGGTCGTCCTTCACTACGCGCCGATCCCGGAAACCGTCGAAGGCGAGCCCAAGGAAATCTATCCATTCCTCGGCTCATCCCGCCTTGCTGAAACTATCGATCGCTTCCCGGTCAAGGCCGTTGTACACGGCCACGCTCACCGCGGCCGCTACGAGGGCCGCACACCGGGCGGCGCACCCGTCTACAACGTCGCCTCGCATATCGAGAAACCGACCGGCAAACCCTACGCCCTGCTGGAGCTATGACCGCGGGCGCCGCGGCCACCTGACCCGGACCGGAGGCTAGATATGCAGCGCGTGGCCGAGCGCCTTCATCGCGGCTTCGGCAAGCCCTTCCGATTGCGTCGGGTGGGCATGGATCGTCCCGGCAATATCCTCGAGCCTTGCTCCCATCTCGAGCGCGAGCGCAAAGGCTGCCGAAAGCTCCGAGGCGCCGGCACCCACCGCCTGGATGCCGAGCACGAGGTGGTTGTCGGCGCGCGCCACGACGCGTACGAACCCGTCCTCGGCCAAAAGGGTCATTGCGCGACCATTGGCGGTGAACGGGAACTGGCCGATCTTGATCTCGGTGCCAGAAGCGCGTGCCTCCTCCGGTGACAGCCCGACCGAAACGATCTCCGGGTCGGTGAAGCAGACAGCCGGAATGGCGCGCCTGTCCCAGGACCGGCGTTTGCCCGAGACGATTTCCGCCACCATCTCCCCTTGCGCCATCGCCCGATGCGCCAGCATTGGCTCGCCCGTGACGTCGCCGATGGCATAGATGCCGCGCATGGAGGTTCGGCACTGGTCGTCAACCTTCAGGAACGGGCCGAGCATGTCTAGCTCCAGCTCTTCACGCCCCCAACCTTCGGTGACGGGACGCCGCCCGACGGTCACCAGCACCTTGTCCGCATTGATCCGCTTTTCCTCGCCCTCCGCCGTCTCGACGAGCAGGCTCTCGCCATTGCCGGATTGCCCCCTCACCTTCGTTTGCAGAAGAAGCTCGACACCAAGCGCCGACAGCCGCTTTGCCACCGGCTGCGTGAGTTGCTTGTCGTAGAGCGGCAGCACACGATCGAGCGCCTCAATCATCGTCACCTTCGATCCCAGCTTGGCAAAAGCCGTCCCGAGTTCGAGCCCGATATAACCGCCCCCGACAACCGCAAGCGTTTTCGGCACCTCGCGCAGTGACAGCGCTTCGGTCGAGGAGATCACCTTGCCGCCGAACGGCAGCATCGGAAGCTCGACAGGCGCGGAACCCGTGGCGATGACGATCGCCTCGGCGCGGATGATCTGCTGCCCCGTCTCGGTCTCCACAACCACCGTCTTGCCATCCCGGAACTTCGCTCGCCCGACAACGATCTTGACGCCCGCCTTCTTGACGAGCCCCGCGACACCGTTCGTCAGCCGCCCGACAATGCCGTCCTTCCAGGAAATGGTACGCGAGAGGTCGATCACGGGGTTATTTGCGCGGATGCCCATCGCGTTGTGGCCTGCGGCCATTTCGGAGGCGCGATGAAACTCGTCCGCCGCGTGGATGATGGCCTTCGAGGGGATACAGCCAATATTGAGGCAGGTGCCGCCGGCCTTCGTCATCTCGACGATCACCGTGTCGACACCCAGCTGCCCCGCCCGGATGCCGCAGACATAACCTCCTGGCCCGGCGCCAATGACGAGAAGCTTGCAGTTGATCTCCTTCATGGTCACTCCTCGACAAAGATCAGCGCTGGCGTTTCGAGAAGCGTCTTCAGACGCTGCACGAAGACGGCCGCATCCCAGCCGTCGATCACGCGATGATCAAAGCTGGAGGAGAGGTTCATCATCTTGCGCGGCACGAACTGCGTCCCATCCCAATGCGGGCGGATCGCGAGTTTGTTGACGCCGACGATTGCGACCTCCGGATGGTTGATGACCGGCGTCGAAACGATGCCACCCATGGCACCGAGCGAGCTGATAGTGATCGTCGACCCGCTCAACTCTTCGCTTTGGGCGGTGCCGTTCTTTGCCGCATCGGAAAGCCGTGCCACTTCGCGGGCGCAGTCGAAGATGTCGCGCGCTTCGGCATGCCGAACCACGGGCACGACAAGGCCTGTCGATGTCTGCGCCGCTACCCCGATGTGCACGGCGCCGAACTGGCGGACGACGCCTGCCTCATCATCGAAGTGCGCGTTGATGCCCGGCTGCTCGCCGATCGCCTTCACCATCGCCCGCATCAGGAAGGGCAGGATCGTCAGCTTCGGTCGGTCCTTGTTCTGCGCCCCACCCGGCTGTGCGTTGAGGCGCGCACGCAGGTCCTCGAGCGCCGTCATGTCCACCTCCTCCACATAGGTGATGTGGGGGATGCGGGATTTCGCGAGCGCCATCTTCTGCGCGATCCGTCGTCTGAGGCCAACGACCTTCACCTCCTGGATGCTGGTATTGGGTTGCAGGCCGGCACCGACGGTCTTGCCATTGCCGCGCTCCAGGAAGGCGTCGAGATCCTCGTGGGTAATGCGCCCGGCGGGTCCGGTCGGCGTCACCTGCCGCAGGTCAATGCCAGCCTCGCGTGCGCGCAACCGGACGGCCGGCGAAGCCAGCGGCCTGTCGCCTTCGGCGCGAGGAGCAGCCGGGACACGTGGTTTTTCAACCGGCTTGGGTGGTGGAGGCGGCGTTTCGACGGCTGCAGGTTCAGGCGCCACCCGCTCCTGCATCGGTTCCACTGCCACTGCGGGTTCCGGTTCGGGCACCGACTCCGACTCGTCATGTCCGTCCGGCGCGTCCTCGCCGGCCACCTTGATCTTCAGGATGACGGTGCCCGTGGCGATCACGTCGCCCACCTCGCCGTGCCGGAAGGTTACCTCGCCTTCCACCGGTGACGGAATCTCGACGGTGGCCTTGCCGGTCATGACGGCCGCAAGCACCATGTCTTCCTGCACGACATCGCCCACCTGGACATGCCATTCCACGAGTTCCGCTTCAGCAACGCCCTCGCCGACATCGGGAAGTTTGATGATCCGCTCTGCCATCTCAGGCCTCCATCATGTCGCGCAGGGCCTGGCCTACACGCGCGGGACCGGGGAAATAGTCCCATTCCTGCGCATGCGGATAAGGCGTATCCCAACCGGCCACCCGCATCACCGGCGCTTCGAGGTGGTAGAAGCAATGCTCCTGCACCAGCGCCACGAGTTCGGCCCCGAAGCCCGATGTCAGCGTCGCCTCATGCACCACCATGCAGCGGCCGGTCTTCTTGACGGAAGCGACGATAGTATCGAGGTCGAGCGGCAATAGGGTGCGCAGGTCGATCACCTCCGCATCGATGCCCGTTTCCTCCGCCGTCGCCTCCGCGACGTGAACCATGGTGCCATAGGCAAGCACCGTCACCGCCGACCCAGGGCGGCGCACCACCGCCTGCCCGAGTGGGATCGTGTAGTGGTCAGCCGGTACCTCGCCCAGCGGATGGCTCGCCCAGGATGTCACCGGGCGGTCGTGATGGCCATCGAAAGGCCCGTTGTAGAGCCGCTTCGGCTCCAGGAAGATCACCGGGTCCGGGTTCTCGATCGAGGAGATCAGGAGGCCCTTCGCATCATAAGGGTTGGACGGCACCACCACCTGCAGCCCGCAGACGTGCGTGAACAGCGCCTCCGGGCTCTGGCTGTGGGTCTGGCCGCCGAAGATGCCGCCGCCGGTCGGCATGCGGATCGTGATGCCGCAGGAAAAGTCGCCGTTGGAGCGATATCGCAGGCGTGCAGCTTCCTGGGTGATCTGGTCATAGGCCGGATACATGTAGTCGGCGAACTGCACCTCGACGCAGGGCTTCAGCCCATATGCGGCCATGCCGATCGCCGTGCCGACGATGCCGGACTCGTTGATCGGCACGTCGAAGCAGCGGGTCTTGCCATATTTCTGCTGGAGCCCCTGCGTGCAGCGGAACACCCCGCCGAAGTACCCCACGTCCTCACCGAACACGACCACATCGTCGTCGCGTTCCATGGAAACATCGAGCGCGCTGCGAATGGCCTCGATCATCGTCATCCGCGGCATGCCTTACACTCCTGCCTTCTGGCGCTGGCGTTTCAGATGCGGCNGCATGGTCGCGTAGACGCCNTCGAACATGTCACGCATGGATGGGCGTCCGCCTGAATGGAGCGTGCCATGCGANTCCGCCTCCTTCTGCGCCGCNACNACCGTGTCGCGGATCTCGGCTTCCGTCTGCTTGTGGCGTTCCTCGCTCCAGGCGCCGATCCGGATCAGGTGGTTCTTCAGCCGGATGACGGGGTCTCCGAGCGGCCAGGCTTCCGATTCCTCCTTCGGCCGATAGGCGGAAGGGTCATCGGAGGTGGAATGGGCGCCGACACGATAGGTGACGTATTCGATGAGCGTCGGGCCAATATTGCGCCGTGCGCGCTCGGCCGCCCATTTGGCGACAGCATGGACGGCAAGATAGTCGTTGCCGTCGACCCGCAGCGACGGAAGACCGAAGCCCAACCCGCGGGCAGCAAAGGTGCCCGAGCCGCCACGCGCAATCCCCTGGAAGGTGGAGATGGCCCACTGGTTGTTCACGACATTGAGGATCACCGGCGCCTTGTAGGTGGAGGCAAACACCAGCCCCGCATGGAAGTCGGACTCTGCTGTTGAGCCGTCGCCGATCCAGGCGGCGGCGATCTTCGTGTCGTTCTTGATCGCCGACGCCATTGCCCAGCCCACCGCCTGCACAAATTGCGTCCCGAGATTGCCGGAGATCGAGAAGAACCCATGGTCGCGCGCCGAATACATCACCGGCAGCTGGCGGCCTTTCAGCGGGTCGGCATCATTGGAAAAGATCTGGTTCATCATGTCGACCATCGGATAACCGCCGGCAATGAGCAGGCCCGCCTGTCGATAGGTCGGAAAGTTCATGTCACCCGGGCGAAGCGCCTTGCGGAATGCGCAGGAGACCGCCTCCTCGCCAAGATGCTGCATGTAGAAGGAGGTCTTGCCCTGGCGCTGCGCCATCAGCATGCGCTGGTCAAAGGCGCGCAGCAGCATCATGTGCCGCAGGCCCTCCAGCAGTTCCTCGCTGGTCAGCGTTCCCGCCCAAGGGCCGACCGCCTCGCCCTCCCGGTTCAGCACCCGGATGATCGAAAAGGCGAGGTCGCGGATGGTTTCCGGATCGGCATCCACCTCCGGCCGCATGACCGATCCCGCCTTCGGGATCGGCACCCGGGAAAAGTCGGGCTTGCCACCCGGCCGCACTTCCGGTTCGGGTACGTTGAGGCTGAGCCTTGTTTCGTCTGTCATCCGCTTCTCCTCCCAAGGAACCGATTTCAGCTGGTGCGATCTTCCCTCAGGCGAATCCGCGCGCGATGATGATTTTCTGGATGTCCGAGGTCCCCTCGTAGATCTGGCAGACCCGGACATCGCGATAGATGCGCTCCACCGGAAAGTCGGTAATGTAGCCGTAGCCGCCGAGCGTCTGGATGGCGGCCGAGCAGACCTTCTCCGCCATCTCCGAGGCAAACAGCTTTGCCATGCAGGCTTCCGACAGGCAGGGCTCGCCGCGATCCTTCAGCCGCGCTGCATGCAACACGAGTTGCCGGGCCGCCTCGATCTGGGTCTTGGCATCCGCCAGCCGGAAGGCGACCGCCTGGTGTTCGAGCAGCGCCTGGCCGAACGACTTGCGCTCACGGGCGTATGTGAGCGCGACATCGAACGCCGCCTGTGCCATGCCCACGCATTGCGCCGCGATGCCGATGCGTCCGGCTTCGAGGCCAGAAAGCGCGATCTTCAGCCCCGCCCCTTCCGCGCCGATGCGCTGGCTTTCCGGGATCCGCAGGTTGTCGAACATCAGCGCCGCGGTGTCTGAAGCGCGCTGGCCGAGCTTGTCCTCGACCTTCGAGATCGAGAAGCCGGGAACGTCCGTCGACGTAACAAACGCCGAAATTCCGCGCTTGCCGGCGGCAGGGTCGGTGACGGCAAAGATGATGACCGTACCGGCGATCTTGCCGGAGGTGATGAACATCTTCGAACCGTTGATGAGGTATTCGCTGCCGTCGCGGGTCGCACGGGTGCGGATGGCCGCGGCATCTGATCCGGTATCGGCCTCGGTCAGTGCAAAGGCACCGATATGGCGACCTTCGGCGAGCGGACGCAGGAACTGCTCTTTCTGCGCGTCGGAGGCATGGGCGTTGAGAAGCGAACAGACTGGGGAGTTATGGACGCTGACGAGCGTCGACACCGCGCCGTCGCCTGCCGCAAGCTCCATCAGGGCGCTGGCATAAGCGACATAGGAGCAGCCGACGCCACCCCATTCCTCTGCGGTTCGCATGCCGAGGAAGCCAAGCTCCGCAAGCTGCCGCAGGACCTCCGGCTCGATCGCGTGGTTGCGATCACGCTCGGCGGCACCCGGCTGGAGCACCTCGCGCGAGAAGTCCGCAGCCGTTGAACGGATAAGCTCTTCCTCGTCAGTCAGCATGCCCAGATCTCCTCCCGAAACCGCCTGCATACAAGCTAAAACTAATGCTGAAGCGGCAACCGCGCCACTGGTCTGGCTTGCGAAATGTTGTCCGGCCGCGCAATTTTCTTACCGGCGTCCAGGGTGATGGAACTACAATCCTGCACCGGCGTTTGCAGGTCTCTTTCAATGAGGGGCTGGTTGATATGCCGGATACGAATGGCGTTGCCGAATTTCGCGCTTTCCCCAAGAGCTGGGGCGCGGAATATGTTGCGGCCGGAGAGGTGCGGTTCAGGCTGTGGGCGCCGGGACAGGAAAAGGTCACGCTGCGCCTGAACAGCGAAGACACCGAGATGACCCGCGACGATGACGGCTGGTTCGAGCTGCTGGCGACCGGCGTTACCCCGGGTGCGGAATACAATTACGTGCTGGCGGACGGCATGGTCGTGCCCGATCCCGCGTCGCGGGCGCAGAAGCAGGACGTCAACGGTCCGTCGCTGGTGATCGACCCGACGAGCTATGACTGGCAGGATGGCGACTGGAAGGGCCGGCCCTGGGAAGAAACGGTCGTCTACGAGATGCATGTGGGCACCTTCACGCCGGAGGGTACCTTCCAGGCGGCGATCGAGAAGCTCCCCTACCTCGTTGATCTCGGCATCACCATGATCGAGGTCCTGCCTGTCTCGCAATTTGGCGGCAACCGCGGCTGGGGTTACGATGGCGTGCTGCTTTATGCGCCGCATTCGGCCTATGGTACACCGGAGGACTTCAAGGCCTTTGTCGATGCCGCCCACGGCCACGGGCTTTCCGTCGTGCTCGATATCGTGCTGAACCACTTTGGCCCGGAAGGAAACTACCTGCCGCTTTTGGCGCCGGACTTCTTCCACAAGGAGCGCCAGACGCCCTGGGGTGCGGCCATTGCCTATGACGTCGATGCCGTGCGCCGGTATATCGGGGAGGCGCCGCTTTACTGGCTGGAGGAATACCATCTCGATGGATTGCGCTTCGATGCGATCGACCAGATCGAGGACGTGTCGGACAAGCACATCCTGATCGAGATCGCCGAGCGCATCCGCGCCGAGATCACCAGCCGGCCGATCCATCTCACCACCGAAGACAGCCGCAACGTCATCTTCCTGCATCCGCGCGAGGAGGATGGCTCCGTGCCGCTCTTCACCGGCGAATGGAACGACGACTTCCACAATGCCGCGCATGTCTTTGCGACCGGCGAGACGCACGCCTATTACAAGGACTTCGCTCATCAACCGGAAAAGCTGGTCGCCCGCATCCTGAGCGAAGGTTTTGCCTACCAGGGCGAGGTGTCGCCGCAGACCGGCGAGAAGCGGGGCGTCAAAAGCACCGGCCAGCCGCCGGTTGCCTTCGTCGATTTTATCCAGAACCATGACCAGGTCGGCAACCGCGCCCATGGCGACCGGTTGATCTCGCTCGCCGGCGTGGAGCGGACAAAGGTGCTGCTCGCGACGTTGCTGTTTTCGCCGCATATCCCGCTGCTGTTCATGGGCGAAGAATACGGCGAGACGAACCCTTTCCTGTTCTTCACCGATTTCCACGGCGATCTCGCCAAGGCGGTGCGCGAAGGCCGGGCGAAGGAATTCGAAGGCCATGCTGGCCACGAGGGCGAGAGCGTGCCCGACCCCAACGCGAAGAAGACCTTTGACGCTTCAAAGCTGGACTGGAACAAGCTCACCTCGAAGAACGGCGAGGACTGGCTCGCATTCACCACGGAACTGCTTTCCCTGCGCCAGCAGCATGTCGTGCCGCTCCTCGCAACCGCCGGCGGCAACAGCGGCAAGGTCTTGAAGACCGACGACGGTTTCGTCGCGATCTCCTGGACATTCCCCAAGGGCACGCTGTCGATGGCGCTCAACATCGGCGAGAAGGCGCAGCGTGTTCCGGACATGCCCGGCCAACCGATCTTCAGCTGGCCAGCAAAGGCGCAGGATCTGCAGCCGAATTCGATCCTCGTCACCCTTGATGCCGCCGGAGACGCCGCATGATCCCCACAGCCACCTACCGCATCCAATTCCGCAACGGCATGACCTTTGATCGTGCCGCCGCCCTGGTGCCCTATCTCAAGCGTCTCGGCATCAGCCATCTGTATGCCTCGCCGATCTTCACGGCCACCAGCGGCTCGACCCACGGGTATGACGTGACCGATGCCAACGAGATCGACCCGGTGCTCGGCGGTCGCGAAGGCTTTGACCACATGGTGAGGGTGCTAAAGGCCGAAGGGCTCGGGCTCATCCTCGACATCGTCCCGAACCACATGGCCGCCTCGCTGGAAAACCCGTGGTGGCGCGATGTGGTGGAAAATGGCCAGGACAGCCGATATGCCCGCCACTTCGACATCGACTGGTCGCGCCGCCTTACCCTTCCTTTCCTCGGCGATACCTTCGAGACGGTGCTGGAAGCTGGCGACATCTCGGTCAAGGCTGACCCGAAGACGGGCGAGCCGGCGCTGGCTTATTTCGAAACCTTCTATCCGCTGAATCCGGCGACGTATGCCGGCCGCGAGCAGGAGGTCCTAGGCATCACGGATAAGGCGGCGATTGCCAGCCTGCACGACCAGCAACCCTACCGGCTGATGTCCTGGCGCGACGCCAAGCGCGACCTTTCTTACCGGCGCTTCTTCGAAATCACCGGCCTTGCCGGTGTGCGGGTGGAGGACGCGCAGGTGTTTGACGACACGCACCGCCTGATCCTGGAGCTTGTCCGCAACGGAGCGGTCGACGGGCTGCGCGTCGACCACGTCGATGGGCTCGCCGATCCCAAGGCCTATCTCGAAAGGCTGCGACAGGAAGCCGGGCCCGACTGCTACATCACGGTCGAAAAGATCCTCGGCGAAGGCGAGCATATCGCTTCCGACTGGCCGATCTCCGGCACCACCGGCTATGAATTTATTGCCGCACTCAGCGACGCGCTCGTCGATGGCAACAAGCTGGACGCCTTGCGGGCCGCTTACGAGACTGTCGTCGGCGCCCCTGTCGACATGGTCGGGGAGCTTCGCGCTGCGAAGCTCCTGATGGCAGACAACAACTTCCAGGGCGAGGTCAGCACGCTGCTGAAGCTTGCCATGCAGATCAGTGAGACGGAGGAAGGACGTCAGATCTCCGAAGCATCGGTGAAGTCTGCGCTGCGCGAACTGCTGGTCAGCTTTCCCGTTTACCGCACCTACGGCACTGAAACCGGCCTGCCGCCGGAAGGCAAGCACATGCTCGACAAGGTGCTGCACGACATCCGTGGCGGCCAGCATGCGCCGGATGAAGCATCCCTCGCCTTCCTTGCGCGCATCCTCCGTGGCGAGGTCACTCCCGCCTCAGCAGAGCAGGCTGCGCTTTTCCGCACCCGCTTTCAGCAACTGACCGGCCCGCTGATGGCAAAGTCGGTGGAGGACACGCTGTTCTTCCGCCAGCACATGGCGCTGGCGCTGAACGAAGTGGGTGCCGAACCGCTGCCGCGCCCATCCTCGCTCGCCCGTTTCCACGAGGAGATGAAGACGCGGCTGGGAAAACAGCCGGACGCACTGTCGGGCACCTCGACCCATGACACCAAGCGCGGTGAGGATGCGCGCGCCCGACTTTACGTGCTGACCGAAGCGCCGCAGCTTTGGGCGGAGGCGGTTACCCGTTGGCGGCACATCAACGAGATATCCGTGCAGACGCTTGAGGATGGCCCTGCCCCGGAACCGGCCGTTGAGTGGATGCTCTACCAGGCGCTGGCCGGTGTCTGGCCGGCCGATCTCCAGGCATCAGACGCCGAAGGTCTAAAGGCGCTTGAGGAGCGGTTCACCGCCTATGTCGAGAAGGCCATCCGCGAAGCGAAACTTCGCACCAACTGGGGCGACAGCAACGAGGCTTATGAAGAAGCGGTGCTCGGGTACGCCCGCCAACTGCTATCGCCGGAGAACAGCGTCTTCCTCCAGGATTTCACCGATACGCTGAGGCCCATCATTCGCGCCGGGCTTGTCAACAGCGTCACGCAGACGATCATCAAGCTGACGGCACCGGGCGTGCCCGACATCTACCAGGGCAGCGAAAGCCTCGACTTGAGCCTCGTCGATCCCGACAATCGCAGGGAGCCTGATTTCGACCTGTTGCAACAGCGGCTGCCGGAACGGAAGAAGCCGACCTCGGCGGACGAGGAGGATTGGCAGAGCGGTCGGCTGAAACAGCAGGTCATCGCAATGCTGCTTCACCTGCGGCAGGAAGCGCCGTCCCTGTTCTGTGCTGGCGACTATGTACCGCTTGAAGCGCAGGGTAAGCGTGGCGAGAATATCATTGCCTTCGCGCGCGCCGATGAAGATGACGCCTTGATCGTCATCACCCCGCGGCTTGTGTTCAACGCGCTGCATCCGGGCCTCACCGCACAGGATCGCTGGGCGGAAACGGAAATCGTTCTGCCGCCGAACCTCGCGAACCGCCGTTACCGCGACCTCTGCACCGGCAAGACGATCGACCCCAAGGAACGCATCGCCGTGAACTGGATCTTTGCCGACCATCCGTTTGCCTTGCTCGTGGCGCAGTGACTCCACGGCACCAACGGAAAAGGGCGCCGCTCCCAACTGGAGCAGCGCCCTTTTTGATTCTCTTCCGGAACTTGAAGTTCCAAGTCTTTTCCAAATGAAATCAAGCGAATCCGACAAGATTTAAAACTGCGATAACGATGACGACTGCGCCAACCAACCAAACGATGCTGTTCATTATCTTCTCCTTTTGATGTCGTGGGTGGGAACGTCGTGCCGTTTAAAAAGTTCCGCTGTTCAAGCCTCTGCATGGGCCGCACCATGCCCGGGAACAATTGTGGACGTCTGCTTGTTGAACCGGGTTCGATAAATCGGTTTCAAGATCGGGGGCTGAAGTGGCCGGAGCGGATCCACATCACGATGTTCAACCGTACGACAGGCATCGCGTCGTCATTGTCGGCGCCGGCTTTGGCGGCCTTGCCGTGGCGCGCGCGCTCGGCAACTCTCCAATCGACGTCACGGTGATCGACCGGCGCAACCACAATCTCTTCCAGCCCCTGCTCTACCAGGTCGCGACCGCGGCGCTCTCGCCGGCCGATATCTCCGAACCTATCCGCCGCACGCTCGGTCGCTTCCGCAACATCGACGTGAAGCTTGCCGAGGTCGTTGGCGTCGACCCGACAGCCAAGGTGGTGAAGCTCGGGGATGGCGCCGAGATCGGTTATGACCGGCTCGTGCTCGCCACCGGCTCGGACTACAACTATTTCGGCCA